>Ga0247611_10002492_pt1 | contig 29597 bp, 16 predicted proteins | sample 177DNAGHGhighgp2_FD_192422 | JGI IMG/M metagenome (GOLD analysis project Ga0247611, IMG submission 192422) | Sheep rumen microbial communities from Palmerston North, Manawatu-Wanganui, New Zealand - 1770 DNA GHGhigh gp2 | ecosystem: Host-associated > Mammals > Digestive system > Stomach > Rumen... | reverse complement strand
TATCAGCAGCGCGGTGGCTATCAGCAGCGCGGTGGCTATCAGCAGGGCGGTTATCGCCAGCACTCCCAGGGTTATGATCCTTCTGCCAAGTACAGCATGAAGAAGAGGATTGAGTACAAGGAGGAGCACGTTGATCCCAATGAGCCTATCCGTCTCAACAAATTCCTTGCCAATGCAGGTATCTGCAGCAGACGTGAGGCTGATGCATTTATCCAGGCAGGAGTGGTGACGGTCAATGGAAATGTGGTCACCGAACTGGGTACCAAAGTTGCACGCACTGATGAGGTGATGTTCCACGACCAGCCGGTCAAACTGGAGAAAAAAGTGTATGTCCTGCTCAACAAGCCCAAGGACTACGTTACGACAAGTGATGATCCCCAGCAGCGCAAAACCGTCATGGACCTTGTGCAGAATGCATGCCCTGAGCGCATCTATCCCGTTGGAAGGCTCGACCGCAACACCACTGGTGTACTGCTGCTAACCAATGACGGTGATTTGGCAAGCAAACTGACTCACCCGAAATTCTTGAAGAAGAAGGTATATCATGTGTTCCTTGACAAGAATGTCACCGCTCACGATATGCAGCAGATACGGGAGGGCATTACCCTCGATGACGGTGAAATCCATGCCGATGCCATAGAGTATGCGAGCGATACCGACAAGAGTCAGGTGGGCATTGAGATACACAGCGGAAAAAACCGTATCGTCAGACGCATCTTCGAGAGCCTCGGATATAGGGTCGTCAAACTCGACCGCGTGCAGTTCGCAGGACTCACCAAGAAGAATGTACGAAGAGGTGACTGGAGGTTCCTCACTGAGAAAGAGGTGGAGATGCTTCGCATGGGCGCCTTTGAGTAGTATCCCCCCAACATGGTTTTATAACATATCGAATAGTCAAGAAATAAGATTGTATGGAAAAAATACGTAGGACCAAGGTCGTCGACGTACTATGTCGCACAGACTATGGTTCGAAGGTCAATGTGAAAGGATGGGTGCGTACCCATCGGAGCAGCAAGGCGGTCGATTTCATAGCCGTCAATGATGGTTCCACCATCAAGAATGTACAGGTGGTAGTAGACCCCGCTAAAATAGACTCCGCCATTCTCAAACAAGTTACGACTGGTGCATGCATCAGTGTCGACGGTATTTTGGTTGAGAGTGTGGGCTCAGGACAGGCCGTGGAGATACAGTGCGAGGAGATAGAGGTCTATGGACTTTGTGGACCAGACTATCCAATGCAGAAAAAGGGACAGAGCTTTGAGGTGATGCGCAAAAATGCCCATCTTAGGCTTCGCACCAATACTTTTGGCGCTGTCATGCGCATCAGGCACAACATGGCTATTGCCATACATGACTATTTCCACAAACATGGATTCTTCTATTTCCACTCACCCATTATCACGGGCAGCGACTGCGAGGGTGCCGGACAGATGTTCCAGGTGACAACCAAAAACTTGTACGACCTGAGGAAGGATGAGAAAGGAAGCATCATCTATGATGATGACTTCTTTGGCAAACAAACCTCTCTGACGGTGAGCGGACAGTTGGAAGGTGAACTGGGTGCAACCGCCCTGGGTGCCATCTATACCTTCGGACCTACGTTCAGGGCAGAGAACTCCAATACCCCAAGGCATCTTGCTGAATTCTGGATGATTGAACCTGAGGTGGCTTTCATCGACCTCAACGACCTGATGGACCTGGAGGAGGACTTCATCAAGTATTGTGTGCAGTGGGCTCTCGACCATTGCGGCGACGACTTGGAATTCCTCAACAAAATGATTGACAAAACTCTTATCCAACGATTGCAGTCAGTAGTGGAGGGGGATTTTGTCAGACTCCCCTATACAGAGGGCATCCGAATTCTTGAGCAGGCAGTGGCTGATGGAAAACAGTTTGAGTTCCCTGTCAGTTGGGGAATGGATCTGGCTTCAGAGCATGAGCGTTTCCTCGTCGAGGAGCATTTCAAGAAGCCAGTTATCATGACCGACTATCCCAAGGACATCAAAGCCTTCTATATGAAAATCAATGAGGACGGCAAGACCGTTCAGGGTACTGATGTGCTCTTCCCACAGATAGGAGAAATCATAGGAGGAAGTGTGCGTGAAGAGAATTATGACAAACTGATGTCGGAAATCAACCGACGCGGTATCCCCATGAAGGATATGTGGTGGTATCTCGACACACGCAAATATGGAACATGTCCGCATGGCGGATTTGGACTGGGATTTGAGAGACTTATCCTCTTCGTTACAGGTATGCAGAATATCCGCGATGTCATTCCCTTCCCAAGAACCCCCAAGACAGCAGAATTCTAATTCTTTCATGTCATACCGCCAGTACTTGCACTGGCGGTTTTCTTATATTGCATATACCTTTTTTGACTCAATAAAATAGCCTATAAAGGTTGCTTTTGCTCTCTTTTTCAGTACTTTTCACATACTTTTTGCATTAAAAACGTTAAATAACGTTAATATTTTGGCAGATAATTGTCTGAATTACACAATTATACCTATTTTTGTATAATTCAATACTTAAGAGACTCATTCAAAACCTGTCGAAGTTGAAGAAACTTCAGTAAAAAATCACTCAATTAAAAACGTCATTTTGATGAAGAGGTCATTTCTTTTAACAATTATCTTCTTGTGTGCTGTATCGGCTTTTGCTGGACCAGTAACAAAGGAGCAAGCAACAGAGAAAGCTTCAGCTTTCTTCAAGGCAAAAGGGACGGGAAACCTAAACACCATCTCGTTGGCATATCAGGCAAAACCTGTGTCGACGGGTGCTGCCGCACCTGCCAAGGATGCATATTACTATGTCTTCAACAATGATAATGGTGGATTTGTCATTGTTGGCGGAGATGATTATGCCGACGAGGTGTTGGGCTATTCTGAAACAGGAACTTTCGAAACCGACAATATTCCTGAGAATTTACGCAGTTTGCTCGATTGCTATGCCGAAGAGATAGAATGGGCACGCACCAACAAGGCATCTTTGCCAGAGATGGCTAAGGTGAAAGCTGCTGCTGCTTCCAAGACAAGACATGCTGTGGCTCCCTTGATTACAGCAACATGGGGACAAAAAGATCCTTACAATCAGCAGTGTGTTACCACGTCCGGTTATCGTGCAGTTGCAGGTTGTACAGCTATAGCCATGGCGCAAATCATGTACTATCATAGATGGCCAAAAGCAAGCACAACTGCCATACCATCATACACTGCGAATAGTAAAACGGTCAAAGCACTGTCTCCTACAGTTTTCAACTGGTCGATAATTAAAGATAACTACAGCCGGTATGATACCTCTGATACGGAATCCCGCAAAGAGGTGGCCAAACTTATTGACTATTGTGGACGTGCGCTGATGACCAACTACGGCACCAGTGTCTCAGTAGCTAATTCTCAGAAAATTCCATTTGCATTGTCCAATTACTTTGGGTATGAGAATAATGCCAAAATCAAGGAAAGGAAATACTTCACCAATGAGGAATGGAATGACATGCTCATCAACGAGTTGGAGAATGGCAGACCTGTAGTATATAATTCCGATAAATATGGTTCCGGCTCTTCGCATGCATATGTTATCGACGGATACGATGGAAATGACATGTACCACGTCAATTGGGGGTGGGAGCACAAAGGAAACGGCTTTTTCAAGCTTTCTGCTCTTAATCTAGTTTGGGCAGCTTCTCAGGCTACAAATTACCCTGGTTCCTACACTCTGTCACAGTTTGCTATTATGGGTATTAGCCCTAAAAAATTGGACAACAACAACTGTGGTATGTATGTTATGGACATGGTCCTTACAGATAAGTCCTCTTATAGATTGGATGCAACTACTTGTACTCTTTCCACCAGTGCCAAGTATGGATTCTATGGAGCAAGCTTAAAATACCAATATCGCAAATTTGGACCTAAATCAAGTTATGATGTTGGATTGGGATTGTTTAAGAACGGTGTGTTGGTAGATTCCATTTTCATCAAGAATTGGGCATATCCGAATGAGTATTATGGATTCACCACGGTCTCGCTTGCTTATTTGGGTGACCAAATCGGTGATGGCAGTTATACCATCAAAGGCATTGACAGGGTAGATGCCAACCATCCTTGGTGTGCCAGTGATCAGTCTGATATCATGTATATCAGTGTGACTGTGAAAAATGGTGTGGCTACCATGAAGACGGTTCCTGCTTCTGGTAGTGCCACGCTCAAACTCACCAAGGTGGAACAGGTGTTTGATGTAAGCGACAACAATTATGGAGTGTCAGGAGCTGGTTCCAATTTCAGACATTTAGTGGCTACCATTAAGAACACAGGAAACAAGGTATGCAATACGCCTATCTCACTTCAGCTCAACGGGTATCTAAAAACGGAAGAAACCCCATTCATTGATCCGGGTGAGACTAAGAATGTTGATTTCTATTTCACAGCAGCAGCAGGAACATATAAGACCCTAAGGTTGTTGAATGACAATGTGATTTTTTACGAAAAAGATGCGTTTGAAATCCAAAATAACGAGGTGTTGCCCGAATTGGAGGTGGTCTCTGCAGATGTCATGAACTTCAAGGATGGTATTGTTTATGGCAGTGATGTGGAATGCAAGTTGGTGCTGAAGAATCCCACCAAGAACACGTACGACCATAATCTAAATATTGAGATGAAGGTTGACGAAACACTTGCTAGGTATTACTATTACAACAAGCAGCATGTCGCTGTTGCTCCAGGCGAGACGGTAACAGTGCCCATCACATTGAAGATGGCCTTGGGTGACAAGTTCATGGTGACTATTAAGGACCACAATAAAGTGTATATGGCAACAGGGTACATGGAGGTAAGACCTGGCGTGGTATTCTGGGATGGAAGTGGCAATCGCTCCGTGATGGCTTCTGCAAGCACTGTTACTGTGCCGGCATCGGCCGCAGCTGTCAGCTTCGAGGAAATTGCCGACATCAGCAAAGTAACCATAAAGCCCAACAACAACCCCAATACGCTCTACTTCTTCAGAGGAAACCAAACGGTGCCTACTTCTCTGAGTAAAAAGAATGTGGTAAAGGAGGCTGTGTCAAGCAGCATTACATGGGTAGGTGGATATGACTACTATGTGCCTAAGTCGTTTACCGCAACCAAAATATCCTATTCATTCACACCGGTGCAGGCCTACAACGGCAATGGTGGATGGCAAACAATCATGTTGCCTTACAGCGTGTCTTCTGTCACATCAGGTGGAGTGAAGAAAGTATGGAGTAAGAAGTCTGACAGCGATGGACAATTCCTGCTCAAGAAGTTCTCTGGCGACACGTCTAAAGGGGTATCATTCGCCAATGTGGACAGTTGGACCCCAAGCACACCTTACATCCTCGCCGTACCTGCCAACATGGTCAACAAGAAGATGGTGTTCAGTGCAGAAAATGCATGGGTATCTTCAACAGAGATGCCTTTCACCGAGGGAGACTATTTCAAGTTTGTTGCATCTACAGAGGAAAAGACTGTGCCCAACTCATATGTGCTTGACGCGACAGGTGCCGGATTCGTGAAGTTGGCCTCAGGCAAGGTCAAGGCTGGCAGTGCTTATTTCCTGGCGCTCAACAAAACGGCTGCTGCTGTGAAGTCGCTCTCCATCGGAGGCAGCACCATTGTCATTCAAGGTGATACCAATGGAGACAATGAGGTGACGGTTGCTGATGCCATCACAGTGGTACAGGCCATTCAAAGTGGTGATTTGGAACAGGCTGGTGTGATGGATTTTAACAATGACGGACGGATTACCGTGACTGATGTGATGTGCATTATCAATGTGGTGGTCACCCAGCTTCAGAATGAACAATAGCAATTGAACTCAAAATAGCTGATAACAATGAAAATCCCCTCGCATTGAAGCGAGGGGATTTTCATTGTCTGCTATTGCTGTTTCTTTTTGTTTAGCGGACGACCACCTTTTTCCCATTGACGATATAAATGCCGGCGGGCAGTTCGATGATTTCTGATGCTCTGTCGCGCAGCTTCTGTCCGTCGAGGCTGTAGATGCCTTGCCGTGTGGTTGTCTCAATGGTGATGATGGGGATGCTGATGCCATCTACCTCATTGGGGGTGAGGGAACCGAAATAGTGCAGGCGGAAATTGTCGAAGATGCACCAATAATAACTGGGCATGCTGGTGCAGCGTAATCCCATTTTGATTGTTCCGCCGTCGACACCCACTTGTGTGGTGACACTGTTCTCATAAAATCCTTTGCCGAAATAGATGCTGGCTGCCTGCATGTTGTTGGGGAAGTACTTGCCACCTACATACGACTCACTGCCGCCGAGTTTGGCTGTCTGTGCATTGGCGGTGATATGCGCCATGCGAACAGTCTTGTCACCGGCGTAGACCAATGCGGTGGTTGTTTTGCTGGTGCATTCTTCTGCTCTTCCAGGGCGTTGGAAGGCTTGCACACGCATCTGGTAGGTTCCTGCAGGAAGGTTCTTCACAGTTTGGTTGAAGTCGAAGGTCTTCTCGTAATACTCAGCACAAGAGTAATTGATGGTGGGGGAGTCCGACCATCCATCGGTCGACTGCATGTCGGGGTTGGTAATCAGGTAGGTAAGGTCGAACGGCCGACTCATGTCTGTTGGAGTGGCATTGGCGAGGAAGTCGAAGGCTGCTTTGTCGAGTTCATCGAGCAATGTCTGCAGGTCAGTGGTGCTGCCAGCGCTGGTCAGTAGTTGTCCGATATTGCTCAGGGCATTGTCGAATGTTGTGTCGGTGCCTGCCTCATCCTCGGAGTGGGGCACGCCGGCGAGCGCCTTCACCTGTTCCAGTTTTTTGACAACTTGACCTTTCATTTCTGCCAACATATTGTCGGAGAGTGTTGCCAACTCCTCTGCGTTGAGGATGAGCCAGCGTTGGGAAGTGGCTGCATTGGAGATGCTGAAGACGGCGGCCGTGACAGAACCGTTGGCATCAGCCTGAAGGCACGATGGCGTCCAGTTGCCTGTGGGGTGGATAAGCCAATAGCCACGGTGATTGGTGCCGCCCACATCGACACGGCCAGGCATGAGGTGGAAATCCTCGTTGGCGGTGAGTGCGGTGCGGGGTGCGGTGCGTATGGTGGAAGCGAGGGTGGTCATGTATTGGCCTGTGGCAGCATTGCGCAACTGGTAGTATTGGTTGCCGGGCGTGAAGGTGATGTACCAGGCACAACTGTCATTGGAGGCAGCCTCCTCGGCAGTCATCGCCCTCCATCTCAGTGTTCCGTTGGCTTGGGGGATGAGCAGTGAGGTGTAGAGGCCGTGCTCCGCATCCTCATTTTTGATGTAGTATTTGATATCGTCCTCTTGGTCAAGGGAATAGTATGGTTCTGCAAACAGGTTGTAGGTGTGCTGCAGACCATCTTCACCCAAGGCTTGGCAGACAAGGGAGTTGCCGATATAGAGCACGTCCGAACCATTGTCTTCATTGGCGCCGTTGATGCCGTACGGCCACATGTGCTGGTAATCACCATTGAGTTGGCTGGTGTTGTTGTTGTCCCAGAAGCGAAGCACGGCGGTGACGCGGTCACCAAGCCAGAGACCTGAACCGGTGGCGTATCCAGCAGCGTTGGAGGTGCCTGAGCGAAGGTCAAACCGGCTCCACTCGGTATCGGCCCATGGTATCACACCGCAGCCATGCAGCATCTCGTGCATGATGGTGCCGGCTTTTTGATAAGATTGGTTGGAACCTACACGCATCCAGCCTCCATATGAGCAGTCGGCAGTGGGTGTGCCTGGCTCATAACCGATGTTGGGCGAGAAACCTTTCATCTCGGTCAGGGCGTTCCACCATCCGATGGCAGTCTCTGCTGCTGCCTTGATGCGTGCGTCGACGGCTGCGTCGCTGCTGGCGCGCTGATTGAATGTTATTGTTCCCTTGGGGATGGTGTAGAACTTGATGATGTCGCCATATCCCACTTGCCGGCCTTTGGTGATGACATAGGGCCTCATATAATAGCGTGTGGCGGGCTTGAGGTCGCGGAGCCAGTAGATGTTGCCGTTGTTGGAGAGATATTTGGTGGTGCGCTCATCATTGATGGTGGGCTCGCTTGTCTCGCTCCAACAGAACCCCGCCTCTGTCACCTCGGTCGTCCTCACTCCGGTGTAGCTCATGCGCCCGAACGCCATTGTGGCACCTCGTGCAAAGCGTGGGTCGGTGGTCACCGTGGGGACATTCCCTGTGGGGTTGGCCCACAGATAGGCTTCGGTGGCTTTGGCAAGGGCAGCTTCAGCCTGGTCTACATTCTCCTTGGTGGCATTCTCATCGGCCACTATGGCTTCTGCTGCGGTGATGGCTTCCTTCAGTTCGGTGGCTCCGTTGCCCGTGCCATCATCATAAAGTTTGTAGGCCTCCGTGATGGCATCACGCAGACGGTTCTTGTAAGCATCCATGTCGGCGCTGCCAATCGGGGTGTCACGAAGCAGTTTCACGAAGTCCAGACATGGTTTGGCGAAATTGGCGGAACCTTGGTTGGCATTGGCATAGAATCCTATCTGTATCTTGCCTTTTGTGCTTTCTGTGAGTTCGAAACGGATGGTGTCGGTGACCCAAATGCCGATAGGGAAGGAGGTGAGGCCGGAGAGCTCACCTGGTTTGCCTGTGGGTATCCATGCCACGCGACTGCGCCCGGCGGTCTTGTCGGCGCTGTTGTAGAAGGCCGTGACAAGGGCATAGCTGCCGGCGGGCAATACCACATCTTGGTAGAAGAGCATCGACTGTTCCCAACCGGTGCTCAGGGCAAGCACGCCACCGTTGGTGGTGCCGTCTTGGCCTACCGAGGGAATGGATGCTCCGTTGAAGGTCTTCTTGGTGCCTATCTGATAGACACCTGTGATGGTGTAGTTGACAGTGATGTTCTTGGTCCAGCCTTTCACGTCGAGTATCTCCTGGGCTACATTGCCTGTGTCATCGATGGTGTAGTCGAAATCGGTGTCAAAGCCTGAGTTGCTCAGATAGAAAGGGGTCACATCATAGGTCTGTGCATAAGCACCTGTGGCACTCAGCGCTATGGCGAGTGTCAGCATAAGTAAATGTAGTCGTCTCATATTGGGTTGGCTTGTGGTTGATTACAAAGATGCAGGCTGAGGAATTAGTCTCCCCATATGTTCTTGATGGTGGGCAGAGCAGACACGTCCTCAAATTCCTGAAGGTTGCTGTACTGCTCTTTTTCTCCAACATTTGAATGGATGTCGATGGCAAAGGGCTGCGTTGGGGCGATACGGCTTTTTGAGAGAGGTCGGATGTACTTTTTCATGATAACAAGGGTTTTGTGTTTATTATTTGCAAAATTAGAGAAAAAAAATGTTTTTTTCTCTTTTTGGTGGATATAAAATCGTGTTTTAAACAAAAAAGTCCGCCCTGTGGCAGACGTGACTGCCCAGGGCGGATAGCGCTTCCTATTGAGATTGTTCTGCGGTACTTATTTGTTGAGTCCGCGGTTGTTGAGTGTCAAGTTGAGCAACATCACATATTTCCGGTACTGAGCACGGGTGAGGATGCCTCGGCTGAGGGAGAGGTTCTTGCTCACTGCGTTGTACACCATCGACAGACGGTCGGAACCTTCTGCGGCGGCAATGCTCATCATGTCTTCGCTGAAGATGTTGAGGGCATCCTCAACAAACCCATACTGGTCGCTGCTCAGGTTGAGGGCTTTGCCCAGACTGTGCATGTTGATGTGCATCTCGTAGGCACTTGAGTTGTTGCTGTTTTTTTCTTCGTTGTCGGCAAATGCCATTGTCATGGTCATCATAACCATTACTGTCAAAAATAATCTTTTCATCTTTTTACCTTTCTTTTAATTACTGAATACTTTCTTTTTCTCTCTTTGCTCATCAGTTTTCATGTACTGATGGCTTTCTTTTTGTTATCCTGTGTTGTTTTTGACGCTGCAAAATTACGCTGAAAAACATGCGAAACAAGTTTTTTTGCTTGCTGTTTGCGCAAACAGTATTGTTTTTTGACCTAAGTCAAAATAATTATGCCAACTCATTATTTAGACGTTTTAGAGTTTGGAAGTTTCGGATTTTAGACATTTTTTGCCTAAAAAAGAGCGGCTGAAGATAGACTTTGGTTCAACAAAAAAGCCTTTTTGTTTTGCATTTTACTCTACTTGCACTATCTTTGTAAACAAAAAAACGATGAAACACCAGTTGCCTTTAATTTTGCTTTTGATAGTCGCAGCAGTTCTGGCTGTCAGCCTTCAAATGTGTGCCAAAAACCAGAAATTCCCCTCGGGCAAGTTTGTATCTTATTTTTTCTGCCGGGGTGGGGGGATGAACCCCATGGACTATACCATATATCACTTATATTATGACGAGGATACGGGCAAACCATTGCTGACTGTCAGTGGTGAGTGCGAGGGAGAGGAAATCACCGTGGAAGCGGGAGAAGAGGTGTTTAAGCATTGTTTGGAATTGGTAAAAAAGCACAAGCTCAACCGTTCCAAGGGCTACTATAAGTCGAAATTTGAGGCACTTGATGCTCCTTCCTCCAGTTTCAGTGTCAGCTTTGATGATCCTTATGAGGCAATCAGCGGAAGTGGAGACATGCCGCAATTCATCTGGGACGGAATCTCAGAGATTCATAAGTATCTCATGAGTGTCGTGGGCGGACGCAAGGCAGAGGGGCATGTTGACCGGCTCTATAAAATAGAAGGCTTTTCTGGTATGCACTGGACCGATGGCGTCATCTCCGTCACTACATCCGGTGAGTCGGTTGACGAACTGAAACAAGCTGCTCGGAAATTGGATATCGGCGAAGACACCTCAATAGATGTCATGGGCTATGGCATTTTCCGCGATGGCGAGCACCAGTATGTGGAGATTAATGACTATCGTAATGATAGAAACCATCTCTTCTATAGTTTCGATGGCACTGAGGTGGCCCGGGAGCAGATGGTGAAGCGCCATTTGGCATCTCTGCTGTGCGGCTCCTATACAGATGAAGGCGGACGCCGCTTTGTCTTCACAGCCGATGGCATGTGCCAGGGACCGACAGACGAGTCGCCAAAGCCTTTCATCGTCTTTCATAATGGGAAGAGTGCCACACCTCAGTATCTCTGGCAGGGCAACACCATCTCAGGCTTCTGTCTTACGGCCGATGGCGCTGACATTCTCGGAAAGCAATCCAATGTGGTGACACATCTCAAGCGTGCCAATGAGGGGGATGAAATTTGGCCGGTGGTGAACAAGAGGTTCCTGAGCCAGGCTATGATGGATGTCCTCTCCACTGAACAGCTGGAACAGATGCTCAACAGCATCTATGTGCGTCGCGACAGTCCATATAACAGCATGGCGTGGTATACCGACATCGGCGGCGTCAACCGCGATCTGCTCATATCTGAGATAGCAAAGCGCAAAAAGGAATGATTTGCCAGGGTAAGATGTTCGTAAATCGCAATCAAGTAAGAACTTGTTTTATTACCGTTGCGATTTCTTTTTTAGAACTAAAACACTAACAAATAGGCGTGAATTGTGTTAAAATTGACAAAACCAAAAATTTTATATAAAAAATGAGTAACTTTACACCCTAAATATAAATACGTTGACAATGTTTGTTTCAGAGAGACCAAACTATGGATATATATAAAGAGACTATTCGAGGGCTGTCAGCGATTGTTTATCATCGCAAGAAATACATTGTAAGATGACAAAAATTATAAATGACTAATTAATTAAACAGAAATGAAAACAGAAAGGAATGCTATGAAGTGGGTGATGCCTCTTTGGCTTCTTGTACTGTTGCCGATGACTGCCGGAGCACAGTGTGTGCTGTCACTCGACTCTTGCCGGCGTCTGGCATTGGACAACAACAAGCAGCTTAGCGTGGCCCGCACAAGCAAGGAAATGGCTTCCTATGACGTGAAAGCAGCCCGTACAAAGTACCTTCCCCGCGTGGATGCCATGGCGGGTTATGAGCTGATGAGCAAGGAAGTGTCGATATTGAACAATTCGCAGAAGAATGCGCTCAATAATCTTGGCACCAATGCCGTCACAGGTATGGGAAACACGGTGTCGGACATCATCGCGGGCATGGTTCAGGATGGTTCCATCACTCCGCAGATGGCACAGCAACTCGGCCAGCAAATGGGTGCCTTGTCTCCGGCACTTGCTGCTATGGGCGATGAATTGGGCTCCACCATCCGCAAGGCTTTCCGTACCAATAATCGCAATATGTTTGCTGGTTCTGTGATGCTGAGCCAACCTTTGTACATGGGTGGTGGCATCAAAGCCTTGAACCGTGTGGCAGAACTCAAAGAGACAATGGCCGACGACAATTATGATATGCTGCTCCAGAAAGTCCTTTACGAGATAGATGCCACTTATTGGCTGGTGGTTTCGCTCCGCCAAAAACAGAAATTGGCAGAGAGTTTTCTCGGTTTGGTGAAACAACTTGACGAGGATGTGGAGAAAATGATTCGCGAGGGTGTCGCTATCAGGGCAGATGGTCTGAATGTGTCAGTGCGTGTCAATGAGGCGGAAATGACCAAATTGCGCGTCGACGACAACCTGGCCTTGGCCAAGATGCTCCTTTGCCAACTTTGCGGCTTGCCTATAGAAACCAATATCACCCTCGCTGACGAGGGTAGGGAATTGTCTTCTGCTGACGAACCGCTTCCAGCAGATGCCGCATGGTCGGTCTCCCGTCCGGAACTGCGTATGCTTCAGACTGCCATAGGCATTACCGAGCAGGCACAGCGTATTGTCACGGCAGCTCATTTCCGGCCACAGGTGCTCCTAACAGGTGGTTACCTCTTGTCCAATCCTAATGTCTACAATGGTTTTGAGCAAAAATTTGCTGGTGTGTGGAATGTGGGTGTCCTCGTCAGAATGCCTTTGTGGGATTGGCATGATGGGCGTTACAAATTAGCAGCTTCTCGTGCCGCCACGACAATTGCCAAGTTGGAGCGCAGCGATTTGGAGGAAAAAATCAACCTTCAGGTGGCGCAGGAGCGTTTCAAGTTGCGAGAGGCCAACCACCGTCTGGAACTGTCGTCCAAGCATGTGGCCAGTGCAGAAGAAAACCTTCGGTGTGCTTCCCTCGGTTTCCGCGAGGGCGTGATGAGCCTCTCCGACGTGATGGCCGCACAGACTGCTTGGGAGGCAGCCCACACGCAAAAAATAGATGCAGAAATAGAAGTTCAACTCTCCCTCTTGGGCTTGCGCAAAGCCATGGGACAATTATAAACACAAAAGTATGTCAGCAAAAAGTCAACATAACAATATCCTGCTTGCCATCGCAGGATTTGCAACAGTAGTTTGTATCGTGGCGCTCATCGGCTTCCTTGCCCTGGACCGTGACCCAGATGTGATTCAGGGTGAGATGGAGGTGGAGGAATACCGCGTGTCGAGCAAGGTGCCCGGACGTATCCTCGAACTCCATGTCAAAGAGGGTGATTTCGTACATAAGGGCGACACCCTTGCCATCATAGACGCGCCTGAGGTGCATGCCAAGAAGGTGCAGGCTGAGAGTGCCCGAAACGCTGCCTCCGCTCTTCATGAGATGGCAGACAATGGAGCACGTGAGGAAACCATCCGTGGTGCCTTTGAACTTCTGCAGCAGGCAAAGGCTGCCAATGATATCGCACGCAAGACCTATGAACGTGTCAACAACCTCTTCAACGAAGGTGTGGTGACCGCACAGAAGAGAGATGAGGCTATGGCTGCCGTGAATGCCACTGATGCACAGGTGAAGGCAGCGCAAAGCCAATATGACATGGCGCGCAATGGTGCCCGCTACGAGGAGCGCAAAGCTGCGTCAGCTCAGGTCAACCAGGCCAGTGGAGCCATCATGGAGGTGAACTCCTACATCAACGAGACCGTGCAGGTGGCACAGATGGACGGCGAGGTCAGCGATATCTATCCCAAGGTGGGTGAACTGGTGGGCACAGGCTCTCCTATCATGTCCATCTCTGTGATGGATGATATGTGGGGAACCTTCAATATCCGTGAGGATCAGTTGAAGGGATTGAAGGTAGGCGACCAGGTGACCGTCTTCATTCCTTCGCTTGACAAGGAAACCAAAATGGAAATTTATTATTTGAAGGATCAGGGCAGTTATGCCGTTTGGAAGGCTACGAAAGCTAATGGCCAGTATGACCAGAAAACCTTTGAGATGAAAGTGAAACCTACGGAGAAAATTGACGGTCTGCTGCCTGGAATATCACTGATTCTCAGTCAGAAATAAAAGATAATGGTGGGCAGATAATGAAAGTCATCTCTCAAATAGGAATAATCGCCCTGCGCGAGCTCCATATCCTCTGTCATAACGGAATCTATGCCTTTTGTATGGTGGTGTTTCCGTTGATGGCGGCATTCTTCTTCACATCCTTCCTCGATGAGGGACTGCCAGAAGAAATCCCGGTGGGCGTTGTCGACCTCGACAACAGTTCCACCTCACGAGGTTTGGTGCGCCGTCTTGATGCTTTTCAGAACACAAAGGTGGTGGCGCGCTTTCCTTCTGTGACTGAGGCACGCTGCGCCATGCAGGAGAACAAGATTTATGCCTACCTCTATATTCCTGATGGAACAGCGGAAAAACTGCTTTCTGGCCGTCGTCCGAAAATCTCATATTATTACTCAATGACCTGCATGACTGCTGGTTCCATGACCATGAAGGACCTCAAGACCATCTCCACGCTTGGGTCGGCTGCCTTGGGACAGGCAACCATGCGGGCTAAGGGATTCACACCCGAACAGATACAGACATTCTTGCAGCCAGTGCGTATAAATCTCCACCAGATTGGCAACCCCGAGGGTAGTTACAACGTCTATCTGTCCACTGTCATGATTCCTGGCATCATGATGCTTTTCATGATGCTCATCGCGGCTTATTCATTGGGCATGGAACTGAAATTCGACACAGGCAAGGAGTGGTTGGCCAAGGCCGACGGCAACATTGTCGTTGCGATACTGGGCAAGTTCCTGCCTCATGTGTTTATATTCCTGGCCGTAGTGTTTTTCTACCAATACTATATCTATGGCGTACTCCACTTCCCCCGTGAGGGAAGTGTGGGTGACATCGTGCTGCTTTGTTTCCTGCAGGTAGTTGCATCCATTGGATTTGGCATCTTTTCCTTTGGATTGATGCCCTCGCTTCGTATGTCGATGAGCATCAGTTCGCTGTGGGGTGTGCTGGGTTTTTCCATGGCGGGTTCGGCATTCCCCATCATGGCAATGGACGCTCCTTTGCAGTCTCTTTCATGGCTGTTTCCCCTGCGTCATTACTTCATGCTCTATCAGGTAACGGTGTTCAATGGGTTCCCACTCATCGACACATGGTTTCACCTCGTGGCTCTTGTTGGCTTCACGCTGCTGCCTTGGTTCGTAGTCAGTAAAATCAAAAATGCGATGCTTACCTATGTCTATATTCCATAAGTTAAGAGTGCTCATTAAAGACATCGCCTACATATGGCGGAAGGAGATGCGGCAGGTTATCCGAGACGAGGGTGTTTTTATATTCTTCATCGTCGTGCCAATTGCCTATCCGCTGCTCTATTCGTGGATTTACAACAACGAGACAGTGCATGATGTCCCTGTGGCCGTTGTCGATCAGTCGCATTCGCACCTCTCGCGACAGTTTATCCGCGATTGCGACGCAACTCCCGATGTCCATGTGGCATATCATGCAGAGGACCTTGATGAGGCGAAATCACTCGTCAGCCGTCAGTTGGTGAAGGGTATTTACCTTATCCCATCAGACTTCGCCACTCGTATCAATAGGATGGAACAGGGCGTGGTGAATGTCTACTGCGACATGTCGCTCATGCTTACCTACAAGGCCATCTTCCAAACAGCCATGGCCGTATCGCAGAAGATGGGTAAGGAGATGCAGGTGAAGTTGTCGGGCAACTACACGAATCGTGAGGACGCCGTTACCGTTCAGCCCTTGGCGTATGATGATATTGCCTTATTCAATCCCTCCGGTGGCTACGGCAGCTGTATCCTGCCAGCTGTGCTGATTCTTATCTTGCAGCAGACACTTGTGCTGGGCATTGGCATGGCAGCGGGCACCACACGTGAGCGAAGCCGATATGGCAACCTCATCCCTGACGACAAGAACTATAAGGGGGTCTATCGCATTGTTGGCGGCAAGGCTCTTTGCTATGGCATGGTCTATGCTGTGATGGCGGCATACCTGACATTGGTCGTTCCAAAGCTTTTCTCCTTCCCTTTGCTTATCAATGGAAAAGACCTGTTGCTCATCATGGTTCCCTATGTCATTGCATGTATATTCTTCGGAATGACCGTCTCAAGTTTCGTCCGTTACCGTGAGAATGTGATGCTTATTGTGGTATTCGTCTCCGTGCCCCTCCTCTTCCTTAGTGGCGTGTCGTGGCCGCAGAGCAATATCCCCTCTTTCTGGCGTGGTGTATCGTGGTTGTTCCCCAGCACTTTTGGCATTAGGGCTTATGTCAGGATGAACTCCATGGGGGCCTCGTTCAATCAGGTGTTGCCCGAGGTACGTTACATGTGGATTCAGGCTGCTGTCTATCTCAGTCTCGCTTGCTTGGTTTATCGATATCAGTTCTATCTGTCGCACCGTATGACAAAAAAAGCTGAAAAGGCATAAAGGCAAGTCGGATTAAATAATTTCCAAGAAACTAAATTTAAAAATTTAAAATTATGGTTATAATGAAACGAGAAGATTTGAACAAATTATTATGCATGCTCACATTGATTGTTGGGCTGGTATCATGTGGGATTGATATTCCCAAGGAAGTTCCTTCGTCATTTGAGACGATAAAGGTTGAGGAGTCCGATATTGTATTTCCCATGAAATTCAGTGCGAAGTTGAAGGGACAGTCTGATGTGACGATTTCGCCTCAGGTGAGTGGTCAGTTGATGAAAATCTGTGTGACCGAGGGTCAGCAGGTGAGCAAAGGACAGACGCTGTTCATCATCGACTCCCGCAATGCCCAGCATGAGGTCGAGGCTGCCCAAGCTAACCTTCAGGCAGCTCAGGCCAATCTCTTGGCTGCTGAAGCGCAGGCCAACAGTGCCAAATTGGAGTATGAGAGCAACAAAAACCTGTTCGACAAGAAGATTGTGAGCAGTTATATGCTTGAGAACTCATTGAACAGCTACAAACAGGCACAGGCTGCTGTCAGTCAGGCCAAGGCTTCCATCACACAGGCACAGTCGTCGGTCAATCGTGCTAAGGTCAATCTCGGTTTCTGCACCATTTCTTCACCGGTCTCCGGTGTCATCGGTGAGATTCCAGTCTTCGCAGGCGACCAGGTGTCACCGATGACGAACTTGACCGTCGTCAGCGGCAACCAGCAGATGGAAGCATGGTTCTCTATTGCGGAAACCATCTTGGAGTCTGGAATTTCATCGGGTATGAAACATTCTGATATGACTGCCCACTTGGCTTCACTTCCCGACGTGAGTCTGGTGATGAAGAATGGCACGGAGTATCCTTATAAGGGCCGCATCACCAGTCTCACGGGTATGGTGGATGCCGCCACTGGTTCGCTGATTTGCAAAGCCACGTTCCCCAACCCCAAAGGACAACTCTTTTCGGGTGCCCAATGCACCGTTGTGCTGCCTATCAGCCAAAGTCATGTGATGGTGGTGCCTCAGACAGCCGTCGTGCGTCTGCAGGACAAGACATTGGTCTACAAAGTGATGCCTGACAGCACAGCCAAGGCTATCACTGTGACGACTACGGATGCGGGCAATGGCAAGGATGTCATTGTCAATACCGGACTCGGAGAAGGCGACTGTATCGTGTCTGTTGGAGCCAACAACGTGCAGGAAGGTCAGAAGGTGGTGTTCCGTGTTGGAGAGGAAAATCAGAAATAAACTATGAAGAACAACATTTTCATCAACAGATATGTGATGGCGTGCGCCATCAGTATCGTTATTGCTTTGGTAGGCTATATCTGTATGAACAGTCTGCCCATAGAGCAATATCCGAACATCGCACCGCCCACCGTGCGTGTATCGACCACATATACAGGTGCCGATGCCAACACGATTATGAAGTCTGTGGTGCAACCATTGGAGGAGAACATCAATGGTGTGCCCGACATGACCTATATGACCTCGACTGCCAGCTCGTCCGGTGATGTGTCCATAGTGGTTTACTTCAAACAGGGCACCGACCCCGACATTGCTGCTGTGAATGTGCAGAACCGTGTGACCAGGGCCACAGCACTGCTTCCGGCTGAAGTGACGAAGGTCGGCGTGCAGGTGTTCAAGATGCAAAGCAACATACTGCAGATAGGTGCCTTGAGAAGTGTTGACGGCAAGTACGATGACGACTTCGTGGCCAACTACATCGATATCAACGTGAAACCACGATTGATGCGTATCACCGGTGTGGGCGATGTGATGAGCCTCGGCAACACCTATGCGCTGCGTATCTGGATGAAGCCCGATGTGATGGCGCAGTATGGTCTGGAGCCAAATGACGTATTTGCTGCCATCAGTGGTCAGAGTTTTGTTGCGGCTACTGGTTCATTGGGCGCCCAGTCGGAGAACAACTACCAGTACACGATGGAGTATAAGGGTACGTTAAAGTCCATCGAGGAATTCAATGAAATCGTGCTGCGCACCAGCGACAGCGGACATCTGCTTCACCTGAGCGACGTGGCCGACGTGGAAATTGGTGCCATGAGCTACAGCTTCTTGTCGAACATCAACGGCAAGCCCGGCACCATCTTCATGGTGTTCCAGGCTCCTGGTGCCAATGCTACGGAGGTGAATGCCCGCATCGATAAGTTATATGAGGAACTGAAGCCGATTATGCCGGCAGGACTGGAATTTGTCAAACTCGAAACCTCTGACGACTTCCTCTATGCCGCCATCGGCAATGTGGTGGAGACACTCATCATCGCCATCATCTTGGTGATTCTCGTCGTGTTCTTCTTCCTGCAGAATTTCAAGGCGACAATCATCCCTTCCATCTCTATAATCGTGTCGTTGTTGGGCACCTTCGCCATCGTCTCGTTGGCGGGCTTTTCGCTCAACATCCTGACGCTCTTTGCTCTGGTGCTCGCCATCGGTACGGTGGTGGACGACGCCATCGTGGTGGTCGAGGCGGTGATGGCGAAGATGGAGGGAGGCATTACAGATGCCAAGCGCGCCACCCGTGAAGCCATGAGCGATGTGTCTGTGGCAGTCATCTCTTGTACTTTGGTTTTCATGGCTGTGTTCATCCCCGTGGCTTTCATGCCAGGAACCTCGGGCTCGTTCTTCACGCAGTTTGGTGTCACCATCGCCTCGGCTGTCGGTCTGTCATGTGTGTCGGCACTGACGCTATGTCCCGCCCTCTGTGCCATCATGCTGAAGGTGACAGAAAAGAAAAATGAACGAAAGAGCCTAACCTATTATACGAAGAAGGCATACACTGTCAGTTATAACGCTATATATAATAAATATAGCAAGGCTGTGCAAAAGTTTATCAAACGCCCCATCTTGGCATGGGGCCTGCTGGCTGTTGCTGCCGTGCTGCTTGTCTTCTTCATGAAGAACCTGCCGTCGGGTCTCGTGCCGCAGGAAGACCAGGGCGTTATTCTCGCTGAGATTCGTGCGCCAGAGGGGACAACACTCCACGAGACACGTGAGGTTGTGAAAAAAGTGGAGGAGAAGGTGAAGGATATCCCCGAAATGGAGAGCTTTGCCACGGCTTGCGGCTACGGCATGATGTCGGGTTCCGGTTCCAACTATGCCACGATGATTATCCGCCTGAAACCTTGGGAAGAGCGTGAGGGCTTCAACCATTATATCGACCTGGTCATTGGCCGTTTGTATTATGCCTGCAAGGATATCAAGGAAGTGCAGGTGATGCCCTTCCAGTTGCCGCAAGTGCCCGGATACGGTTCAAACAACAGCGTCAACCTGGTATTGCAGGATTTGAACGATGGCGACCTGTCGGAGTTTGCTAAGTTGGCCAACAATTTCCTGACCAAACTCGGTGAGCGTCCCGAAATCAGCATGGCAATGACTTCTTACTCAGAGCGTTTCCCCAAATATCAGGTCAATGTCGATGCTACCCATTGCGACCGCGCCGGTGTCTCGCCCGCTTCTGTACTGAGAACGTTGGGTGCCTACTGCGGTGGTTCCTATGTGGGCAACTACAACCAGTTTGGCAAGGTCTATCGCATTATGGCCAGTGCCTCGCCCGAGTACCGTCTCGACCCATCATCGCTGAACAATATTTTTGTAAGGGTGCGTGGTGGAAAAATGGCACCCATCTCTGAGTTTGTCACACTGAAGGAGATTGTTGGCACATCGAGTGTTGAGCACTTCAACCTTTTCCAAAGCATCACTTGTTTCGTGCAGGCTGCGGGTGGCTATACAGAGGGCGATGCCCACAAGGTCATCGCTGAGGTGTTCAAGGAGACCATGCCCAAAGGATACAGCTACGAGTACAGTGGCATGTCACGTGAATTGGAGGAGGCTTCCAGTTCCAACACCACAGCCCTCATCTATATCATCTGTGTCATACTCATCTACCTTATTCTCGCATCGCTCTACAACTCGTGGTTCACACCGTGGGCCGTGCTGTTGAGCGTGCCGTTCGGACTGATGGGAGCCTTTGTCTGTGCCTACTTAGGTTCACTTCTCCATCTGCCGGGCATGGACAATAATATCTACTTGCAGACAGGTGTCATCATGTTGATTGGCTTGCTCTCAAAGACGGCTATCTTGATCACGGAATTTGCCTCCGAGCGCCGTGCCCAGGGCATGAGCATACGCGATGCCGCTTTCGAGGCTTGCAAGGAGCGTCTGCGCCCCATCCTGATGACGGTGTTCACCATGATTGCCGGTATGATTCCGCTCATCATTGAGGGTGGTGCCGGTGCAAATGGCAACCGTGCCCTCGCCCTTGGCGTTGTCGGCGGTATGACCGTGGGAACCATCGCCTTGCTCTTCGTTGTTCCAGTCTTCTTCATCGTGTTCCAAAGATTGCATGAGAAGTTCCAGGGGACGGAAGTGAAAAATGAAGTAGTTGAATTAAAAAATGAAGAATCATGACAAGAATACTGAAAAGGGTTTTCACTGCTGCCAGCATCATTCTTTTGCTTACTGCCTGCAGTGCATTAAAAGAGATGCGTGGCACATATGAGCCAAAGGAAAATATACCTGACAATATTTATGGCATAGGGAAGGATATCAACGAGGCTTCCACCAGTGGTTCTATGGCCGAGTTGTCATGGCGGGAGTTCTTCACCGACCCGTTGTTGCAACAACTTATCGAGCAGGTTTTGGCCAACAACACCGACCTCAACTCTGCCCGTATCGCCATTGAGAAGAGCGAGGCTTCACTGAAAGCCGCCAAGTTGGCTTACCTGCCATCACTCTACTTCTCTCCGTCAGGCACATTGTCGAGTTTTGACTTCCAACCAGTCAGCAAGACCTACAACATGCCGCTTCAGCTCAGCATGGACATCGATGCCTTCGGTTCTATCACCAACAAGAAGCGCGCTGCCAATGCTGTGCTCCTGCAGTCGCAGGTGCGTGAGGAATCCGTGCGTGCCAATCTTATCTCCACAGTGGCACAGCAGTATTATATGCTGCAGGTGCTCGACCGGCAGTTGGAGATACTGACCGCTACCGACAGTCTGTGGAAAGCATCTTTGGAGACGGAGAAGACGCTGTGGGAAAACGGAAAGGTTTATTCCACTGCCGTCAACCAATTGGAGTCTTCGTACCTCAATGTGAAGACACAGATTGTGGATACACGACGCAACATACGCGGTGTGGAGAATACCATCAGCCGTATGCTGGCTGATGCGCCTCAGCACATCAAGCGCAGCCAGTGGGGTAGTTCTGCCCTGCCGGAGCATCCGGATTACTCCACCGGACAAAGGATGTTCGATACGAAGTTCATCCAGATAGGTGTTCCAGCTGAAATGTTGCAACACCGCCCCGACATCCGCTTGGCCAATTTTGCCATGGAGGAGGCATTCTACAATACTCAGGCTGCACGTGCGGCTTTCTTCCCCAGCATCACGCTGCAGGGTGTAGCCGGATGGACCAACAGTGCAGGAAGCATGGTGGTGAACCCGGGAAAAATCTTGCTCAATGCGGTCGCCTCACTCTCACAGCCCATCTTCGCACGTGGCAAACTCAAGTCCAGTCATAAGATTGCCCAACTCACAGAGCAGGACTTGCAGCGCAAGTATGTGCAGACGGTCATCAATGCAGGCAACCAGGTCAATGAGGCATTGGCCGACTGTCAGGCAGCACGTGAGAAGCACGCCTATTACCACAGGCAGGTGGATGTACTCCACGAAGCCTATATCGGCACTCACGAACTGATGGACAACGGCAAGTCCAACTATCTTGAGGTGCTTACCGCACAGGAGACGCTGCTCAATGCCCAACTCAGTGAGGCCATGAACATGTACAACGGTGCCAAGGCGGTCATTGCTCTCTATATCGCCCTCGGAGGTGCCACGAAGTAAAATGTGTAAACCTCATTACAACTCATGTCAGAACTGGAGCCACTGATAGCGGACCTTGCGCTTATACTTATCTGTGCCGGAGCCATGACGCTGCTCTTCAAACGGTTGAAGCAGCCTGTGGTATTGGGCTACATCGTCGCAGGATTCATCGCCTCGCCTAATATGCCTTACATGCCCAGCGTCACCGACCTTGACGGCATACATCTTTGGAGCGAGATAGGTGTCATCTTCCTGCTCTTTGCTCTCGGTCTGGAGTTCTCGTTCAAGAAGATTTTGAAAATGGGTGCAGCCCCCATTGTCGCAGCGTGCTCCATCATCCTCGGGATGATGCTGGTAGGGGCTTTCACTGGCCATGCCTTTGGGTGGAAATCAATGGACTGCATCTATCTGGGTGGTATGTTGGCGATGTCATCCACCACCATTATTTTTAAGGCTTTTGATGACATGGGACTGCGCCAGCAGCGTTTTGCTGGATTGGTGCTCAGTGTCCTCATCATCGAGGATATCCTTGCCATCGTTCTCATGGTGATGCTCTCCACATTGGCTGTCAGCAAGGAGTTTGAGGGCACGCAGATGCTGATGAGCATTCTGAAACTGGTGTTTTTCCTCATTCTCTGGTTTGTCGTAGGTATCTATCTCATCCCGTTGTTGCTGAAGAAGACGAAGCCTCTGATGAGTGACGAGACATTGCTCATCACTTCGTTGGCGCTTTGCTTTGGCATGGTGGTTATTGCATCTGCCGTAGGTTTCTCTGCGGCTTTCGGTGCTTTCATCATGGGCAGCATCATGGCGGAGACCATTGAGGCAGAGAAGATAGAGCATCTAGTGAATCCTGTCAAAGACCTGTTTGGAGCCATCTTCTTCGTTTCCGTAGGTATGATGGTGGATGTGGCGCTTATCGTGCAGTATATCGTGCCTATCCTCTGCATCGTCGCCGCCATCATGCTGGGACAGACGGTGCTGAGCACGGGTGGATTTCTGCTCGCAGGCCAGCCCCTGAAAACCGCCATGCAGTGTTCTTTCTCCCTGACACAGATTGGTGAGTTCGCATTCATCCTCGCTACGCTGGGCACATCTCTGGGTGTCACCAGTGATTTCCTCTATCCTATTGTCGTGGCCGTATCGGTGTTCACCACGTTCACCACTCCTTATATGATTCGTCTTGCCGAGCCAGCCTATGGATTCCTTTCCCGTGTCCTGCCGTCATCGCTGATGGTGAGGTTGGAGCGCTACGCATCCACGGAGCCGGATGTTGTCGGACAGACCAGTCATTGGCGCAACTACCTCAAGCAGGTGGCTGTCATCGTCATGATTTACAGCGTGCTCTGTATGGCTATTATCGCATTGGTGCTGTATTTCGGTGAACCGCTCCTCGCCCGTCTGCTTGCCCATCCGTGGTGCGAGATTGCTGCGGCTGTTCTGGCTATCATGCTGATTTCGCCCTTCCTGCGTTCGCTGATGCTGAAACACCAAGGAACAGAGTTTCGGACACTATGGAATGACAACCACTTCAACCGTGCTCCACTGGTGGCGGTGCAGTTGTTGCGATTTGTCTTGGGAGCCGCCTTCGTGAGCTATATCCTCGGTCACACTGTCAATTGGAACAGCATATTGGGTATCTTCACCGTCATTGCAGTAGTGTTCGTGATTATCTTCTCAAGGCGGTTGCGGAAGGAGAGCGACAAACTGGAGCAGACATTCAATGCCAACCTCACACAGCGCGAACGGCAACAGGCTGAGCAGCCTCAGTTTATGAAAGGACTGGTGGAGCGCGACATCCATCTTTCTACTTTTATTGTTCCCATAGGAATAGAGTGGGGTGGACACTCGCTTGCAGAACTGGCTCTGGGGAAACGATATGGTGTTCAGGTGGCAGGCATCCAACGCGGACAGCAGCGCATCAACATCCCGTCGGCCAATACCCTCATCCTTCCCGGCGACCGTCTGCAGGTCATCGGTTCCGACAAGCAGTTGGCTGAGTTCGGGCATACAATGGAAACCATGAGTGCCGAGGCTGCTCTCTTGGAAACTCCGCAGGAAATGAAGCTCCGCCGACTCGTGCTTTCCTCCAACTCCCCATTCGTGGGTAAAAACATCAAGGAAAGCGGCATCAGAGACCATCATCAATGCCTCATCGTCGGAGTTGAGATAGATGGTGAGGAGGGACTTCTCACACCCGACCCCATGCAGCAACTGCATGCTGGCGATATTATCTGGGTTGTAGGCGAAGAGGCCAATATCGCTGAGTTGGAAAGCCTGAGGCATATCGCTGATTGAGACGGCGACATACTAATAGACTATGACATTGACATCAACAATCGATGATTATGAAAAGAACTCTTTTGATATCAGTGCTGGTTGTTTTGATGTGTGGTACGATAAATGCACAGCAAGACAGTATAACCTCCAAATCTGATGGCGGGAGGAAGAAGGTGGCCGTCGTTTTGAGCGGTGGCGGAGCGAAAGGCATGGCTCACATCGGTGTGCTGAAGGTATTGGAGAAGGCGGGAATCCCTGTTGATATCATTACTGGCACATCGATGGGCAGCATCATCGGTGGTCTCTACTCCATAGGCTACAACGCCAATGCGCTCGACTCGATGGTGAGGGTGCAGGACTGGAGTTACGTCATCACCGACAAGGAGGATTTGCGCAACCAGAGCCTCGCCGACCGTCGCAAACAGAACACCTACATCTTCACCACAGGACTGACATTCGGCAAGCGTGACATGACCGCCGGAGGCATCATCAAGGGGAAGAACCTGGCAGAGTTGTTCCAGCAGCTTTGCACGGGCTATACCGACTCGCTCGATTTCACCCACGACCTGCCCATCCCCTTCGCTTGCGTGGCGACAGATATCATCGAAAACAGTGAGGTGGATTTCCACAGCGGACGGTTGCCTCAGGCCATGCGCGCCTCAATGGCCATTCCTGCAGCTTTCTCGCCTGTCAGGATTGGCAATAAGGTGTTGGTTGACGGTGGCCTGCGCAACAACTATCCTGCCGACATCGCCCGTGAGATGGGGGCCGACATCATCATCGGCGTCACCGTTCAGGGTGCGCCTAAGAATGCCGAGGATTTGGGTGGAACCATGAGCATCCTCAGCCAGATTATTGATGTCAACTGCAAAAACAAGTATGACGAGAATCTCGCCATCACCGACCTTCACCTACAGGTTGATACGAAGGGCTACGGCTCGGCAAGTTTCTCGCAGGCTGCCATTGACACACTCATCCGCCGAGGCGAGGAACTGGCCATGAAACATTGGGACGACATCATCGCCCTGAAGAAGCGCATCGGCATCGACGAGACGTTCCGCCCCATCATCCTGCATCCTCTGCGTCCGCAGGTGATGACCGAAAAGCTGCATGTCACTAGCTATTCCTTCGAGAACATGACTCCACAGGCTGAACGATTCCTGCGGCAGAAGTTCAGCCTGAACAAAAGAGACAGCATTGACGCAGAATTGGAACAGCAACTCACCACCTCCATGCGTATCGACCTCTTCTACCAGACTGCTGAGTGCCATTTGGTGCCCGACGGCGATGGGGTGCGCGTCATCCTGTCGGCGGGCAACCGCAAGTCGGTGCAGTTGCAAATCGGTGCGCGATATGACATGGAGGAATATGCTGCTTTGCAGTTGGGGCTCGGCATTCCGCTGAAGACGGCCATCCCAATCAATACCGACATCACACTGCGATTGGGCAAGCGACTCATGGCACAGGGTGAGGTGACCGTCCACCCAAGAAGTTTCACCAGCCCCACATTCAGATACACCTTCCGCCGCAACGATGTGGATATCTATATGAAGGGTGAGCGTGACTACAGCATCCTCTACAACCAATTCCAGGCTGAGTTCAAGCCCATCAATTTCAACCTGCGGCATTTCAACCTGCAGATGGGGCTGCGATGGGACTTCATGCACTACCGCAACAAACTTGGTTCGGATAACTCCGCGCAGGTGACACTCAAAAACGAGCATTTCTTCAGCTACCGCGCAATGGTTGACTACAACAGCGAGGACCATTGGTATTTCCCCACACGAGGAAGCCGTTTCAAAGCTGAGTATGCCTACCTGACCGACAACTTCGCCAAACTCGACGGTGTGGCTGGCATGAGCGAGGTCAGTGGCAACTGGCGCAGGTCTTTCACCTTTGGCAGCCGCTTCACACTCCAGCCCATGTTCTATGGGCGGTTGCTCTTCGGTTCCGTCATCCCTCCTGTTTTTGGCAATACTATAGGCGGTGAGTGGTTCGGCCATTATGTGGAACAGCAGATGCCCTTCGCCGGTATTGGCAACATGGAGTATGTCGACCACCATTTCGTGGCAGCTCAAATACAGGCACAGCAGCGTATGGGTACTAACAACTATGTGTTGCTCCGCGTGGCGGGTGCACAGCAAACAGATCGTCTGAAAGAACTCTTCGAACACAAGACCTTGCTCGGTGTCCAGATAGCCTATTATCTCAACACAATGTTCGGTCCTGTCGGAGCCACCCTCGGTTACAGCAACCACGTCAAAAAGCCATATTTCTTTCTCAATCTTGGATTTGAATTCTAATCGTCGTGAGCAAACAGGTAAGTTGTACTAAGATAGTCCTTGTTGTGGTGGTTCTCTTGGCCATTTGCATGACCGCCACCGCACAGTCTCGCCGCAAGCAGCGGAGGGCGCGTGTGGACAGTGTGCTTACGGCGCGCTACTACAAGACTCCCTACGACACCAACTATGTTGTCCGCCCTGAGGGACGGTTGACGCTGAAGTTCAGACTCAACCAAACGGGCAACAGCATTCATGCAAAAGGTATGGTGAATGATATCTATTCTAAAGCCGACCTCCACACCAGTCACAAGACTACCGTAGCTATTGTTGGTATTTACCGAGGGATAGGTGTCGGTGTAGCCGTGAACCCCGCCAAGTGGAAAGGAGTCTATAAGGATTACGAGTTCAACCTCAACTATTACAGCAATCGCCTGAGTCTGGATGCGAGTTATCAGCGCTCATCTACACTGTCGGGCGACATTGAGCGCAATGGGATGCAGCGGTTGGAGAGTGGTGATGTCAATATGAATGTGCTTAATTTGGCAGGTTACTACACGTTCAACCACCGTCGGTTCTCATTCCCTGCGGCTTTTACGCAGAGCTATATCCAACTTCGCTCGGCTGGTTCATGGCTTGCTGGGTTCAGTTATCAGGGAGGAAGCATCGAGACGAGTGACGACCTGAAAACGAAAAACCCCAAGGCTCCTGAAGTGCGCATCTACACAGGCCATGTCGGTATCGGTGGCGGCTATGGCTACAACTTCGTGCTAGGCAAGAAGTGGTTGCTCCATTTCTCTGCACTGCCCACTTTCGTGGTTTACAATCGAAACAATTTCACAGTGAATGGTGAACGCAAACGTGCCAAGCACATGCGCTTCAACATGATTTTCAACGAGCGGGCTGCCATCGTCCACAATTTCTCTTCACGCTGTTTTGCTGGAATCACCCTGGTGATGAACAACTCCATATTCGATGATGATGTTGTGGTTGTCAATCAAAACAAATGGCGCGCCCGTGCCTTCGTCGGGGTGCGGCTGTGATTCAAAAAGAAAAATCGCCAAACAATCGGCGGACATGATATTCAAACTTACTGACACTATGCGAAAGACATTGTTATTGGCGATGCTGACATGCTTTGCAGTGGTCGCTTTTGCCCAACGGACTCCCACGATGGGTTGGAGTTCATGGAACACATTTGCCCTCAACATCAACGAGGACCTCATCAAGGGACAGGCTGATGCCATGCACCAGAACGGACTGCAGAAGGCGGGCTATCTCTATGTGAACATCGATGACGGCTATTGGGACGGACGTGGTGAGGATGGTCATCTGCGCCTCAACACCAAGCGGTTCCCCAACGGAATGCGTCCGTTGGTGGACTATATCCACAAACTCGGTCTGAAAGCGGGCATCTATTCTGATGCCGGCGACAACACCTGTGGCAGTGAGAACCGCCATCCATGGGGCATCGGCGTGGGTTTTGCAGGCCATGAGGAGCAGGACTGCCAACTCTATTTCATCGACTGGGATTTCGACTTCATCAAAGTGGATTACTGTGGCGGACACCATATGCATCTTGATGAGCGTGAGCAGTATACCAAAATCTCTAATGCCATCAGGAACTGCGGTAAAAAGGATGTCGTCTTCAATATGTGCCGTTGGGCATATCCCGGTACATGGGGTGCTGATGTCTGCGACAGCTGGCGCACCACGGGCGACATCTTCGATGCGTGGAGGAGCGTGCGTGGCATCCTTGCCGAGAATCTCTACATGAGTGCCTTCTGTCACGACGGCCACTACAACGACATGGACATGCTCGAAGTGGGGCGGTCGATGTCACAGGTGGAGGACGAGACGCATTTTGGCATGTGGTGCATCATGTCGTCGCCGCTGCTCATCGGCTGTGACACCCGCAACATCCGTCCAGAGTCACTGAAACTGCTTTGCAACCGCGACCTTATTGCCCTCAACCAAGACCCGTTGCACCTGCAGGCATATGTGGCAGAGAAACAGGGCGAGTGCTTCATCTTGGTGAAGGACATCAAGAAACTGTGGGACAAGGAGCGTGCCGTGGCTATCTACAATCCCAGCGATGCGGAACAGACCGTGACGCTCAATCCTGCCACAATCGACCTTGGCGGTGCCGTGCAGTATTACGACTGTTTTGCACAGACTGATTATCTCTACGACATGAATCCCATCTCCTTGAAGATACCTGCCCATGGCACAAAGATTTTCCGCGTGAAGGGCAAGAAACGCCTGGAGCGCAAGGTCTTCGAAGCTGAGAGCGCATTGCTGCCCGCCTATCAGGAGTTGCGCAACAATCAGGAGGAGAAGTCGGGCATCTTCTCTGCCGTTCCCTATGCCAGCGGTGGCTATATGGCAGGATGGCTCGGGGGGCGCAAGGGCAACGACATCCAGTGGAATGATATCTATGTAAAGAAAGCCGGTACTCGCCGCATGACCATCACCTGTTTCTCTGGTGAGGAACGCACCATGGACCTCATGGTCAACGGTCAGCGCATCACCACACTGAAAGCCAACTCCGGTGAGTGGGACCGTCCTGCCACCATCACTTTCGATGTGAACCTCAAGAAGGGGCGCAACAGCATCTGCCTCAGCAATGATGCCGCT
>Ga0247611_10002491_pt1 | contig 29599 bp, 28 predicted proteins | sample 177DNAGHGhighgp2_FD_192422 | JGI IMG/M metagenome (GOLD analysis project Ga0247611, IMG submission 192422) | Sheep rumen microbial communities from Palmerston North, Manawatu-Wanganui, New Zealand - 1770 DNA GHGhigh gp2 | ecosystem: Host-associated > Mammals > Digestive system > Stomach > Rumen... | reverse complement strand
CTGGTGGGTGGGGTTGGGGTGCTGCTTGGGTGGTGGTGGGTGGCTGTCAGGGCGTGGGGTCCAGGAAGCTGCACAGGGGCGCGTCCGGACTGGTGGCCGGGATGACGGCCAGGCGGCCGCCTAAACGCTCCAGGAGGCGGGAAAGTGTAGCCGTGTTGTGGTAGAATGTGCCGCGCTCGATGGCGGCGAGTTTCTTTGTAGTTATTCCGGCGATGGCGGCGGCCTCTTCGAGGGTCCAACCGTGGGACTGGCGGAGTTGCTTGACGCTGCTGCCGATGGCGGCGTGTAGCTGGTGCAGGTGCTCGAGGGCCTGCGGGTCGGGGTGATTTTCTTTCATGTGTTTCCGTGTTTGTGGGGCGGTCGCTGTTGTGGCCGTCCCTGGTTAGTATGTATTATTGTGTTATTGTGTCGGTTGGTTGGCATGAACTCATGAAGAGCTTTAGAAGGGCTAAAGAGTAAGGGGAACGGCGGGGCGTTCCCCTTGGTGGCGTGGGGTTATGCGGTGGGGCGGTCGGCGTTGGTTGCCATTATCGCCCGGGCTACTGCGTATGTGTCTATGTGGCTCCATCCGTTGAGCCAGTCGGCAGCGGCGCGGCCATAGCGTTTATTAACGGCATTCCAGGCGGCTGTATAGCTGTCGCCGGAACAGTGGGCACCGGTGGCGGGAGAGATGCCGCAGGCGGTGAGGATGTCGCGGGCTGCGTCGTTGGCCGCCTCAGTGCGGGCCGTGGAGTAGTCGCGATCGAAGCGGATGCCACAGAGGCGGCCGCCACCGTAGGCCTGCGCGAAAGTGGTATTATTGCGGGTTCCGCGGGTGCTGCTGTCGGTCATAGCGTCGAAGTTGTACCAATTATCGCAGAATATGGACCAGTTGCAGCAGTTTTCAACCTCTTGCGAGGTGGGGCCGTCGGTCCAACTGATTTCGATTTCATCATACGAGGCCCAGCGATATTTTACGCTGAATTTCTGGCCGGGGAAGAAGTGGCGCAGGGCTGCCAGGATATTGCGGCGGCGGCCATTCTGTCGGCCTTGGCGGTCGTCGATGTCGAACTGCGAGAGGTCGGCCACCATGTAGGGGCGGAGGCGGTCGCAGTCGGCGGTATATTGCAGCAGGGCGGCGGCCTCTTTCACGAGCTGGTCGGCGGCCTCTTCTTCCTGCTGGCGGCGTTGGCGGTCCTGTGCTGCCTGGATCTCGGCGGCGTACATGGTGCGCCAGGTGGGGAGAAACAGAATGTAACGGCTCCACGTGTAGCCTTCAGCGTCGATAAATACGCAGTAGTTTGGTGATTTAATCATAGTTACGAGAGTAAACCAGTAGCCATAATATTTTTTTTCGGCGGCTTCGCGTGTGGCGGGGGCGGTATATTGGCCGCTCATTAGTTGGCGGAAGTGGTTGGCCCGCTCTTCGTCGTCGCAGCAGCTACCGCCAAGGGCGCAGCCTTCCGGGAGGGCGTCATTGTAGGGGAATAGCTGGAGGTCTTCGTCGGTGGTCTCGATTACCTTTTCCACCATGCACAGGCGCGGGCGTGTGTATTCGTCGCCGTAGGTCATTGTCTCAATGGCTCCGCCTATGTTGTCGGCTCCGTCCATCTTCAGGCCGCAGTCGTCGAGATTCAGGAACATGCCCGGCTGTATGTCGTGCCAGGATTCGGGTTCCCGTTTCAGCAGCTCGGCGGCTATGTCGGCGGCTGTGCGGTAAACCTCAATATATTCCGTATTGCTTTCTTCTGCTATCTTCTTGATATTAGTGTAGTGCTCCGGCTGGGGGTGCTGCTCTTCTTCGGGGATGTTGTCCCAACTGAAGGGCTTTCGGTCGGAGTGGTCGGACTTGTCGGACTTGTCGGACGGTTCGGACGGGTGGGACTGGTCGGAGTGGTGGGAGTGGTCGGGGTGGTCGGGGTGGTCGGGGGTTCCGGCGGCGGGCAGGGCCAAGGGAAGGACGGGGAAAAGGGTTTCCCGGATGTGCCAGGCGATAGCGGCGCGGGTGAGGGGTTCGGCTTCGAGCTCCTCAGTGGTGGCGCACAGCTCGGCATTCTGGCCGGGGGTATAGTAGAGGGCGATATAGTTGTGATTGGTTACTGTGTCGAGGTAGCCGGGGAACTGGCGGCGGACCTCTTCAAAGGCTCCGCGACGGCTTCCGCGGTAGAGGAATGTGATATTGCCGTGGTGGTTCTGGATGGATACGCGGACCACCTGAATATATTTCGTGTTGGTGCAGCGTCCGAAGGTGCAGCCGGCTTTTGTGTAGGCTTCGAGAATTGCGGCGGGGTTGGGGTTGATTGTGTTGTGTGTCATTGTGTTTGTGCCTGTCTTTATCCTGTTGGCGGCGGTTCTAATTGTTATTAATTTGAGGCCGTGGCGGGTGGCGGGCCCGCTGTGGTTCTCCCCGCGGCCTGGTGGGGGTGATTAATTATTATTGTGTAATCTCATCAATCCAGAAGGTGGTATTTTGCATTTCTTTGCTTTCGGCGTAGTCCTGAAGTTCTTCCATTACCTTTTCAGCCTCTTCCCTTGTGGGGTAAGTGTCGGCCCATCCGTTGGGGCAGTCTATGCTGCCGCCATTGTCCACGTCTTCAGTGCGCCATACGTAGCGGCTTGTCTTGTCGCCAATCTGCATTAATATGAGGTATCCGACTTCTACCTCTATAACTTCGCACCCTTCGCGCTCTTCAGGTGTCCAGAATAGTTGCATGTGTCTTTCTGCATCTTCGCGAGTGTTGAATAATTCGTTGCAGCCGCTCCCGCTGCCCTCTGTGTAGTCAATTGCATATTTTTTCATCTTTTTTTTGTTTTTGTGCCCGGCGGTCCGGGCTGATTTCTTTTTTGATTTCGGCGGCAAAGGTACGGCTTTTTTCTGACTCTGCAAGTTTTTTTTGTTTATCCCATGGCACAATGTGACGAACGGCGGCGGGCGGCGGCCTGCCTGATCGGGGCCGGTTCTGCCGGTTGCCGGGGTGCTGCGTCGGGTGGTTGGGGGTGGGGATGGGCGTTCACATATCACTGTTTTTGAGTAAGTTTGTGCGCACATCGCTCGGTAGGGCACGCCCCCGCCTGGGGAATATCGAAAGGGGTGGTGGCTGGGGAAATGGGGTTGGGAATGAGGGAGTTAGGGTTGCTGTGGCGATTGGGGAAAAGTGTGGTATTGAGGGGGTTAGGATGGATGGTGGTGGGTGGTTTTTTTGGGGGTTAGGTGGGTGGTTTTTAGGGGGTTGGGGTGGGTGGACGGACGGGTCGGACTGGTCGGACGGGTCGGACTTGTCGGACGGGTCGGACTGGTGGGACGGGTGTGGGTGGTGGGACGGGTGTGGGTGGTGGTGTGGTGGTGGGGTTTTGGTGGGGTTTTTGGGGGGGGGGGGGGGGGTTGGTTGGTGGTGTCCCTTGGGGTGTTTTGGGGATTTTGTATTTTTGCAGTGTATTAGAAAAATGAAAGGTATATGGCAAAGGTTAGACGGATGAATGTGTTGCGGGAGATGGAGCTGCGGGATGACGGAAAGGGGAACGGGGTGTTCTTCTCTATCCGTTTTGTGAAGGGGGACGGGGAGTTGGTGTATTTTAGCCGGGCGCGGAGTTGCGGGCTGAAGGGGAATATGAAGAAGAGCCGGAAGCGGGGTGTGATGCCTGTGGATATGAGGGGGAACGATGTTTCGCCTCACCCCTACCCTGTGGGGATTGACAATATACTGGAGTTTAATGGGGATGAGGTGGTGTTTTGAGTGGGGTGGAGTTAATGGAATTAATTGAGATAATGGAATTAATTGATTATGGAGTTACTGAGTAATAAAGACGGGATGCCTTTGATGGCGGTTGGGAAGAAGGTGGTGGCTTTCACCACTGGCAGCAAGGCTGTGGACCCTGTGGAGAAGATGCCGAACGAGAAGCCTAAGCTGACGTTCATGGTGGGGAGCCAGGAGTTTGTGAACTGGGGCGGCTCGAACCGGTATCCGGACAAGGCCGACGAGACGATAAGGAGCTGCGGGGTGTTGCAGACTGCTTTGGGGTTCAAGGCGAGAACGTGTTTCGGGCAGGGCGTGTTGCCTTACCGGAGTGACGGTTTTGACGAAAATGGGGAGCGTGTGTTGCGGCCAGTGAAGGACTTGGATTTGCTGAATTATCTAAGCGGCTACACGTTCAGGAGTTATATGGAGAGTGCGTTGAGGGACTTGTTTAAGTTCGGGAACGCTTTCCCTGTGTTCTATTTCAACCGGGACGGGAGTAAGATTGTCCGGATTTCGGCGGTGAACGCAAGGCATTGCCGGATTAGCAAGAACAAGAAGAAGCTGGTGGTGTATCCGGATTTCCAGTATGGACAGCCGATAACGTCTGTGGGTGATTACCGGGTGCTGGATATGCTGGATGAGGATGACCCGTTCCTGGATTTTGAGAGTCGGCGAGTGACGGGTAAGCTGGGCACAAGGCCGCTGGCTTTCCCGAGGTTGAAGAATTATTTCTCGAACAACGATTACTATGCTGCGCCGGACTGGGAGGCTGCATTGCGGAGCGGCTGGATTGATATTGCGAAACAGGTTCCGGTGTTCCTGAAGCATGCGTATGAGAATGCCATGAGCCTGATGTGGCACATACAGATACCGGCGAGCTGGTATGACTGGAAATTCCCAAAAGAAAAGTACGGAGCCAACGCTGACGGCGAGGCCGCGCGGCAGAGGGATATCGAGGCGTTCTGGGATGAGCTGGAGAATGAGTTGTGCGGCCAGGAGAATGCGAACAAGGCCATATTCAGCGACTACGGGAGCGACGGCTACGGGCATAGTGAGGACAAGTGGGTTATTGAGAGATTGAAGAACGAGATTGACGCGAAGGAGCGTCTTACCACGAGTGCGGCTGCTAACAACGAGATATTGTTTGCTGTGCTGATTAACCCTGCGACGCTGGGAGCCGGAATGCCTGGCGGAGCGTATGCGGGGCAGGCTGGAAGCGGGAGTGACATTAGGGAGAGCTATCTGGTGAGCATTGTGAGCAACTATGTGGAGAAGCAACAGGTGTTGGACCCCGTGTTGCTGGCGTTGAAGTATAACTATCCGGATATGGGGGATATCGTGCTGAGGTATAAGGAGACGATACTTACCACTTTGAACACGGGGAACAGTGTTGGGGAAACTGAAAATTGAGTAATAGTCGGACTTGTCGGACTTGTCGGACTTGTCGGACGGGTCGGACGGGTCGGACGGGTCGGACGGATTAATAACAACATGATATGAAGGTTTTGTTTTTCAAGAGTGATGACAACGAGCTGGCGGAAGAGTTCAAGAGATTTATGCCGGTGAATGTCACTACGAGTTTTTCGACGCTGGAGCCTGCGTTGGTTCTGGCCGAGACGAAGTATATACTGGCTGTGCTGGGTGCGCCACTGATGGCGCGGCTGGCGGAGTATTTCGGGCAGGATGCCGAGTTGCGGACAGACGCGAAGCTGGACAAGGCGGTGGAGCTGGTGCAGTCGGCTGAGTTGCGTCTGGCGTATTGGGACAGTTTCGACCAGTTGGCGGTGACGATCACGGACCACGGTTTGGAGGATACCATGGGGGACAACCGGGTGTATCGATACCAGGCCGACGGGCTGCGGGAGAACTTGCAGCGTCAGGGGTTCGAGATGCTGGAGTTGCTTGTTGAATATATGGAGGCCGAGAGTGATTATTTCCCTGAGTGGGGCAGCAGTGAGTTTTGCACCCTCAACGTGAAGAGTGTGCTACAGGACTCGAAGCGGTTCTTCGCCATTGTGGGTTTGAAAAGGGACTACCGGCTGTTTCTGCGGATGCGGGAGTATATCACGAACACTGAGCGTGTGGAGTTGCCGTTCCGCATAGGCCGGGCGTTGGCCGATATCCTGGTGAACCATGAAGAGGATACGGGAGTGGGGAGCCGGATGGCGGTGTTGTATCCGATGGTGCAGATGTTTGTAGCCTTCTGGGCATTGGCTGACGGGTTGCCGGTGTTGCAGGGGACGGTGACAGCGGACGGGGTGTTGCAGATGCAGGATACCGGCGGCAGTTCCGGAGGGAGAGTGGATGTGCTTTCGGGCAACAAGGTGCTGGAGTCGATGCAGGGTCGGTTCCGGACGAATGCGGAGTATTACGCCGGGCGTATCGTGGAATACCTGAACGGCCATGCGGCGGAGTTTCCGGAATGGACTGTTACGGGTGCTGGCAGCGAGGGGTACAGGGTGCATGAGCGGAGCAATAGGGGGAAGAGGAGTTTTCATGTGTGAAAGCAGCCGAGAACGGCTGCTGGGGAATGAGGGCAGCCGAGAACGGCTGCTGGGGAATGAGGATTGAATTAATGGAATTAATGGAGAGAATGGAATTAATTGATTGATTTTTATGGGAGATTATTTGATAGATGTTACTAATTATATGGCTGGGTTGGCGGCGTTGCATACGTCGCTGAACCATAGACCACCGAAGGAGAAGCATTTTTTCCGTGGCGAGTTGGAGGAGTTCTATAACAAGCTGCGGAGCGATGTGAAGTTCCCTTGCATGATATTGGAGGGGAGTGAGATTGATTATATTGGGCAGACGTATAACCTTGCCAAGGTGCGGCACTGTGCCTTTATGATAGTGGACAACATAGAGAAAATGCGCGACTATGAAGAGATCCAGGTGCGGATGAGCAAGTGCGAGAAGATAGGCGAACAAATAATGGGGCGCATTATCCAGGAGGCGGGGAAACCGGAGACGGGGAGCCCGTTTGCCCAACTGGTGGTGGGCGACATGTCGGCCGAGTACTGGCACAACGAGGTGCAGAAGTATGTGGCGTTCCGGATGAAGTTCACGGTGAAGGGGAGAGTGCAGCTGTGCGGTACGGACGTATGGCGTGACTTGCGGCCATTGTCGCCGGTGGAGCCCATAGTAACGCCCATGGAGCTGGGGCGGCTGCTGACTGAGGGGAACGAGAGTATGGTAACGGAGATGCTGAACCCGATAGATATTGAGAAATGAAGACTATACGTATAGAGATAGGCCAAGAGGCATACGAATACCAGTGCCCTGAGCGGTGGGAAGAAGTGACACAGCGTCAGTGGGTGGCCGTGGTGGGGCAGTTGCTGACCTACGGGGAACTGACAGTGCCAGGACTGGCGCGGGTGCTGGAGATAAAGGGCAGCGAGGCTGTGCGGCTGATGCCTGTGGACTGGCATGTGCTTGGGGAACAGCTGGAGTGGATGGGTGACTTAGAGGCTGTGGACTGCTGGCTGGTGGAAGAGATAGAGTTGAGCGACGGGCGGAAGTGCTATCCACCGTCGCCGGACTTCGACGATGTGAGTTGGGAAGAATGGATGTTCGCGGACACGTCGGCGGCGAGAAAGGCATGGGACGTGGTGGCCGCGTGCCTTTTCAGACCCAAGAAAGCGGAGGTGGACGAAAACGCGGATGAGCGGATAGCGTTCAGCAAGTACGGTGTCGGAGCGCGGTTGCCGATGTTCCGGACATTGAGTCCGCTGCTGTTGAGTGCGGTGGAAGTGAATTATGTGCTGCTGCGGCGGAAGATGACAGACCGATACCCGAATATATTCAAAGGCGGGAAGAAGAAGGTGACGCGACAGCCGAACACGGCTGCCGCTGCGGACACGGCTGACGGGACAGACTGGGTGAGCGTGTACAGGCGGTTGCTTGGTGAGCATGTGTGGGAGGAAGAGCGGTTGCTTGGGTTGCCAGTGAACAGTGTGCTGTTCCGGCTGGATGTGATGGTGAAGGAGGGGAGAGAGCGGGAGCGTGAGATGCGGAAGGCGAGAAGGAAGAGATAGTGGCAGCCGAGATTTCAGCAGCCGAGAACGGCTGCTGGGGGAAATTGGACGAATTGGACAAATTGGACTAATAATTATGAAGAAGCAAATTATAATATCGATTACTGGGATGCTTTTTGGAGCCCGAGGGGAGGCAGAGTGGGCGGCCATGATACCAGAGGAAGGCAGGCTGGCGTTGCCTCACTTTTTTGTTGGTAGGGATGGCTGTGTAACTAAGGCAAAGGAACAGGACGAGGCTACAGAGTGGCTTGGGGAGCGCGACGAGAGCAGGGTGCATGTGGCACTGTGCAATGTGGGAGCCTTACGCCGGAGGGGAGACAAGTTTTATGCTGCTTCGGGCGAAGAGGTGGAGCTGTTCTATGAGTTTTGCAGCCAGAGCCCGTACAGGGGGCATGTGTACTACGAGATGATAACGCCGAAGCAGATATCGGGGTTGCGAGACCTGTTGAGGCTGCTGGTGTCGGAACACGGGATAAGATACGTGTATGACTATTCGCTTGGTGCGGTGAGTCCGAGGTGTCTTAGCGGGACGCCGGGGGTATATCTTGCCAGTGGGCTGCTGTCGGGGCGGTGTGACCCTCATCCGCAGATAGAGTTGATAAAAATGCTGCAAAAACTATAGGGATATGGGAAAGACAGTGAGAATACAAGAGGTGACTACGGGCGATGCGGCCATGACTACGGCGCGGTACAATGCAGCCGTGAAGAAGTGGGGCAGACAGCTGCGGGGGATGGTGAAGCAGACCGCTTCACTGTTCCATAAAGGCAAGCTGGAGCAACGAGGCGAGACCGAACACACGTACAAGAGCGGACCGAAGGCCGGGAAGACCGAGGGGCGGCTGGTAGAGAACCTGAGCATGCAATATAAGAAAGACGTGGGAGCGGAGATAGACACAGTGAGCTTGAAGCTGCTGCGGCATGGGGTGTTTCGGGAATATGGCGTGGGCAATGGAACGCCGAAAGGCAAGGTGGGGATGACGCGCCGGACGAAGAGCCCGTGGATGAGTGAGCCGATAGAACAGAAAGAGGGGGAGCTGGTGCAAATAGCGGCGGAGCATGGGGCAGAGATGGTGGTGAGGCTGTTTAGGTTGAAGAAGGATTGAATTAATGGAATTGATTGAATTAATTGAATTAATTGATTGTTATGGCTGGGTTGAATAAAAAAATTAACATCTATATCAACGGCAAGGAGGTGAGCAATACTATCAAGAGCCTCACAGCCGAAATGAAGAAACTGAAAGCGGAACAGGCGAAGTTGCCGATAGGGAGCGACCAGTATGTGGCCCACGCGAAGAAGATACGTCAGATAGACGGGATATTGCGTGAGCAACGGAAGGCTGTGACCGAGATGGGGGATGCCTGGCAGAACACGTTGCGGACGATGAGCCGTATAGGTAACACTATAGGCGGTATACGTGCGTTCGGTGCTATGGTGAAGGCCACGGGCGACAGTATCACCAACATAGTAGAGACTGCGGCACAGCTGGATGATGCGTATGCGCGTGTGCGTAAGACTACGGGGCTGAGCAAAGAAGAGGTGGCCGGACTGAACGAGGCGTTCAAGCGGATGGATACCCGTACATCGAGAGAGCAACTGAATGACTTGGCGTACCAGGCCGGTAAGCTGGGTATCAACACGCGGGAGGCGGTAGAAGAATTTGTGCGTGCTTCGGACGTAATCAATATTGCCTTGGGCGACGTGTTGGGCGACAATGCCATGATTACCATTGGTAAGCTGACCGACGTGTACCGGAAGAGTAGTGAGGTGTTCGAGGGAAAGAGCCTGGAAGAGCGGATGTATGCCATAGGCGACGCGGTGAACGAGCTGGGTAAGCGGAGTACGGCACAGGAGGATTATATTGTAGACTTCACGGCGCGACTGGGAGGCTTGGCGAACCAGGCCGGGATGAGTGCGGCGGCGGTGATGGGCTTTGCCAGTACGTTGAGCCGGAACATGCAGCGGGTGGAGATGTCGAGTACGGCCTTCCAGAAGATGATGCAGAACATGATAAAAAAACCGGCCGAGTTTGCTGAGGCTGCGGGGATGGAAGTGAAGGCGTTCACAGAGCTGGTGAGTACCGATATCAACGAAGCGGTGATGAGGGTTCTGGAGGGGCTGAGTGGAGCCGGTGGGTTCTCGAAGATTGTTCCCATGTTCAAGGACATGGGGTTGGACGGGACCCGTGCGGCACAGGCCATATCGACGCTGGCGAACAACATAGACCAGGTGATCGAGGGGCAGGCGATAGCACAACAGCAGATGGAAGAGGGCGGTTCGATGATGAAGGAATATCTGAAGATGAACAGCAGCATGGAGGCGGAGACGGAGAAAGTGCGGAAGCGTATGGTGGATGCCCGTGAAAAGCTTGGAAAGAACCTCTACCCTATCGGCGTGAAGATACTGGACCTTGTGGCAATGGGAACCACGGGGGTGAGCAACCTTGCCACGGCGTTGAAAGAAGATGCCGGGGTGCGGCTTGCGTTGATTGCCGGGATAGCGGCCTATACTGTGGGGCTGGTGCGGATGCGCGGCCAGGAGGCGTTGCTGCTGGCACAGCAGAAGCTGAAGAGCATAGCCAACCTGAAAGAACAGAGGGAAATTTCCAAGTCGATAGTAAAGCAACAGCAGCACCGTGTCGAGACTGCTAAGCGTATTCTTGTGCTTATCCATGAGCGGAAAGCGATATTGCAGAATGCCATTGCCGAAGAGATAGCCAACGGAGCCACAGAGCGGAGTGCGGGAGTGCGGCGGAAGCGTGCGGCCATAGCGGCGTTGGACACGAGGGCGACGAACGTAAACACGGCTGCTGTGGCCGCGAACACGGCGGCACAGGAGGCGCAGAAGAAAGTGATGGCGACCACGCCGTGGGGGCTTGTGGCCGTGGGAGTGACCGCGTTGGTGTACGGGTTGAGCCGTTTGGGAGCCGAGACACGGGCGACGAAGAAAGAGATAGACGATATCAACAAGCGTATAGGCGAAGAGACCACGGAGGCGAACCTACTGTTTGTCCAGCTGGAGAAGACCGAGAAGGGCAGCCGGGAGTACAAGACCACGTTGGCGCGGCTGAGTGCGATGTATCCGGACATCATAGCCAAGTACAAGGACGAAGCGGGGGCATTGACCGACGTGGCCGCTGCGCGCCAGGAAGTGATAAACAAGATACGGGAACAGGTGGCCGCAGAGAGCCAGCTGGAGAAGTTCCGGAGTATAGGCGGCGAGTACGAAGCCGGGACGAAGAAGCAGGCGCGGCGGATATTCGAGTACTTCGAGGGCGACACGGAGAAGTACACCTCAGTAATGGGAGCCTTGCCACAGGGGTATGACCGGAGGATAGGACAAACGGAAATAGCCGGGATATATGACGAGATACAGAAGGCTACGGGCATAGACTTGAGGGCTGTGTTTGGCTGGAACAAGCTGAAGCGGGCTGTGGACGGCTATATAGCGTCGGTGAATGAGGCCTATGACGCACAGAAGAAGTGGGCAGGGATATATGAGGGGTTTGGCGTGAGCGGGACTGGCGGGCAGCCGAACACGGCTGCCGGGCTGGGGATGCCGGAATTGCCTAAAGGGCCGGGCGGCGGCGGTGGAGAGAAGGTAGACCCGAAGGAGCTGGAGCGGGCGGCGAAGGAACAGGCGCGGGTGCTGGAGCGGATAGACAAGCTATCGACGGAGCTACAGGAGCGGAGCCTGAGCGGAGTGGAGAAGAAGATTACCGAGATAACGGACAAGGTGAGGGAGGCGAAAAAGGAGCTGGAAGAAGCCTTCGGCGGCAAGCTGAGCGCGGCGGCGAAAGAGAAACTGGAGACCTTGGAAGTGGCGGCGCGGAACGCGCGAGATGCAGCGGTGAGCAAATATGTGCAGGACGCAATCAAGACCGTATCGAGGGAAAGTGGCAAGAATGACAGCAGTGCGGACAGCGAGCTGCTGAGAGAGATAGACAATGCCACCGACCGGCTGACGGCGAAGCTGGAACAGATGGCTGCACAGCGGGCGGCATGGGAAGAAAGTGCCAAGTACCTGGACAGCCAGGGGAGGAACGCCGAGGCCGAACAGATACGTGAGGTGATACGGGAATATGACGAGCTGAAGCAAAAAAAGATAGACGCGGCCTTTGTGGGCGTGAACACCAAGTGGGACGGCACAACTCTTGGCAAGAAACAGGGAGCCAACGTGAGTGCGGAGGCTGAAGGGATAGTGGCTGGCGGCGGCATGGTGGCGCGGATGGCCGGGGTGGACTATGCCAAGGACGTGCAGCAAGTGCTGAACACCTACGCCGAGGCGCGGAAAGAAGTGTCGGAGAAGATAGCGGCACAGAACGCGAAGATAGCTGAAGCGGAGCGGCTGAGAGTGTCGGACGATGTGCTGTCGGGCATGAATGCGGAGCTGGAACTGCTGAAGCAGCAATCGTCAGAGCTGGAAGAGCTGAAGCAAAAAGCCCTGGAGCTGGCGGAGGCCGACGCATTCAGGAAGGGGCTGAACAAGCTGACAAGCATGCTGGACAAGCTGTTTGACGGAATGAGCAAAGCCTGGAGCGGAATCAACGACATACTGGACAACATCGGCGAGAAAGAGTTGCAGACCGCCAAGACGCGGAAAGAAGAAGAAGAGAAGCTGCTGGAGGAACAGCTGAGCCAAGGGCTGATGAGCCAGGAAGAATACGATGCCGAGAAGAGCCGGTTGGCGGAAGAGTACCAGAAGAAAGAGGATGAGTTGCGGCTGGAAGAATGGCGGCGGCAGAAGGCGTACAACATAGGGCAGGCCACGATGGAAGGAGCGTTGGCCGTGCTGCGTGCGTTGGCAACGCCACCGGCCCCGAACTACGTACTGGCCGGAATCACCGGAGCGTTGAGCGGGATACAGATAGCGGCTGTGGCGAGTGAGCCTGAGCCTTACGCTGAAGGCGGCTATGTGCCGAAGCGGACGTACATGATGGCCGGTGAGGCTGGCGAAGAGTGGGTGGCGAGCAACCGGCTGCTGACAGACCCAAGGACCGCGCCGGTGATACAGGCGTTGGAGAGCTACCAGCGCGGGGGTGGGCTGGAACTGCCCTACGCGGACATGGACGTGGCGGGGATGGGTGCTGCTGCCGACGTGCTGGCGGCGAGCCGTGCGGAACAGCGGGAGATGCTGTGCGTGATGAAAGACCTGGCGGCATACCTGAAAGACCCCGGGAACCGTCGGGCGGTGATAAGCCGGAAGACGGAGCTGATGTTTGAGAGTAACGAGAACTTTTTGCGGGAGGCGGCGCGGTTGTGAGTTAGGACTTGTCGGACGGGTCGGACGGGTCGGACGGGTCGGACTGGTCGGACGGGGGTGGGGTTGAAAGAGTGGTGTCCCTTGGGGGTTTTTGGGGATTTAGTATTTTTGCAGAGTAAAAAAAAGAGATGGTAACGATAGGACAACAGCCGAGATATGTCAGTTTCGCGGGGGACCGCGGACGATACCAGTTGGGGTGCAGCGGCCTGACGCGGGGCGGCAGGGCTGCGCGCTACGGTATAGGGGTAATCGAGCGGCTGTTTGATTACGGGAAGAGTATATTTGTGCGGCTGAACGGCATGACGCTGACGTTCCAGCGGACGGAAGCACCGGGGAGAGACCCGGGCGTGGGCGTGTACCAGTGGGGCACAGTGGACCAGTTGCGTCAGCTGATGGGCGACAACCTGTATATAGGAGACCTGTTCGATGTGGTGGATCCGGAAGCGGAAGAGAGCCGGTTGAACTTTGTTTTGCTGGCGAAAGAGAAGGGCGTGCTGGACATGTCGATAACGAGTGATGCCAACGAGATAGCCCTGACATTCTCCGTGGAAGAAGGGGAAGACGAAAGTGTGTTGCCCAACTACAACGTGCAGACTGCATACGAGTTTGCGGACGGGGCGAAGAGCCAGTGGCTGCATTATGTGCCGGTGGACGGGAAGGTGCATATAGGCACAGACCTGTTGAAGGGATATTACGGCGAGCCTGAGTTGCCCGGACGTGGAGAAAGTTATGCGGCGAGAGAGCAGGGGGATGCCCTGTTGAAGTACCGGCTGAGGTGCTACGAATGTTACGGCATGGTTCCGGTGGCCTACGGGCTGGTGCTTGGTGACTGGCGGCTGCTGCTGCGCGGCGAGACGGTGGAAGAATACGCTGAAGCCGGTGTGCCTGACTGGAAAGATGAATACCAGAGCGGGCAGATAGGCGGAGGCCGGTTGCGGGTGATTGGGAGCGACACAGGGAAGAAATGCGAAGTGCGGCGGAACCAGTCGGAATACATCTATCTGTTCTGGGGCGACGCGGCAGGAACGGCGGAGGCCAAGACGGTGAGCGGAACGCTGCGGGAATGGCAGTCCGACGGGAGCGAACGGGAGACGGCATTGAGAGAGCTGACGCTGGACGGGAACAAGGTGTACCGGTTGGCTGTCGGTCCTGGTGCGTTGGGAGTATCGGCTGATGCTGCCGGATATGAGATAGAGCTGAGAGACGGTGACAGAGTGGTGTGGCGGAGAGAATGGGAGGTGATGCCCTCATACTATTACGAGCACCAGCTGTTGATTATGGACCGGTACGGGCTGATGAGAACCTGGATGGCGCAGTATGTGAAGCGGAGTATCACCTTCGAGGCCGACGAAGTGCTGAACGAAGGGCGGAGGCTGTACGATATCACCGACAGGGTGGAAGAATTTACGGCTGTGGGAGCCAAGATGCGGAAGGAGGAAGCCCAACGGATAGCACAGAGCTACGGGGGCGACTACACGTATATCTGGGCCAACGGGCAGTGGTGCAGGGTAGCTGTGAAGCCGGGGAGTGTACAGGTAGAAGACGAAGGCGGCGGCATGGCACAGGTGACGCTGGAGTTTGTGTTTGTTGCGAACAAGCGCAACAATATAGGCCGAGTGGAAGAGCGGCGGAGAGGCGGAACTGTGGACGGGGCGTTGATGACAGAAGACGGCTTCTATATCATGACAGAAAACGGAGAAATAATAACAATATAATCATAAATACAATGGAAAGCAAGAAAATATCGGAGCTGGAACACTATAATGGCAGTGCTGACGGATTCATGGTTCCCGGAGTGGCCGACGGAGAGACACAGAAGGCTGACCTGGGTGCGTTGGTGGAGGGCAAAGCCACGGCGGCGGGGTTCCTGAAGCCATCGGGGTTGAAGACGATCAACGGCGAGACGTTGGCCGGGAGTGGAGATATCGACGTGGAGATGGCGAATCCGTTTAAGGGTTGGTATGCCACGCTGGCCGCGTTGCAGGCTGCTGTGGGTAGTCCGGCTGTGGGCGACTATGCCTATATCAAGGGAGCCACGGCGAGTGACCCCGCGGCCATCTATGAGTGTGCCACTGCCGGAACCTGGAGCGACAGCGGGCGGACGGTGGACGCGAGCAATGTTCAGACATTCGAGACCGGGCAGGCGGTGAACGGGGTGGCGATTGACGGGACGGGGCTGATTAACCCTGCGCCGAATGCGCTCGCCAAAGCCACTGATGTAATGCCGTTGGCGGTGAAGTTGAAGGGGGTGACTGCCGATGAAAGTAGATACCCACTTGGCGAGGAACAGAGCAAAGCCATTAACGGCAACAATGGTAATTTGTGTAGTGATAATTTTGGTGGGCACTTTGATGTTAATCTTGACACTAGTACAAAAAAGGTTAGGTTCCAAGCTGTTGAGGTCAGTAATCAAAGTACTTATCCATACGGTTACTGCTTCTACTCGGACAGTGAGGGGACGGTGGCTATACAGTCAGAGAAGTACAAGTTGAGGGAAGGGAGCGCGAACCAGCCGTATGAGCTTATTGTGGATGTGCCACAGGGTGCAGTTGTGTTTAAGTTTTCCGTCGGTTCCGCAAGCCGTGACTCAGCCTACTGTTACTTGCAGACGGGTGAGAGTGTGGGTGATGTGTTGGGCAAGGTGCAGCCAGATGAACAATTATCGACAACCAGCGAAAAGCCTATTGCAAATAATACTATAACGAACTTTTTGTTCTATAACTTTACAAAAGAAATTGACAGTGAACATCAGTACACTAGGCCTTTAAAAGTGTCAGGTGATTTATATGATGGAGGTATGTATTTTGCACATAATAGGGTGTATCCTGTAACACCAGGCAAACAGTATATTGTAACCGCTTGGCAGTGGTATTATAACAAGATAAAATACGCTTATGCAGGATTTTATGCTTTGCCTGAAAATTATGGCAGAAGTGATATATCTGCAAGTACTGTTTGTAAGGGTAAAGATGGCGACGCAGATGCCCCTTATACTTATACAAACGAAGAGAATAAAAGTGTCTATGTTAAAAATGTTATACTGACCGCACCAGAAGGTGCTACACATTTGGTGCTTATAGAGAGCCATGAAAGGCAGAGCACAGAAAATATAGTAGAGTTCCCCGCCAATCTCAGGGTTGTCGGTGTAGCGGCTGAACAGCAAGAGGAAGAAGGTGAAGATAAAGTCAATGCCGAAGTAAATTCAGCAGTATTGCCATTAAGAAATTATTTGCACCTACAAAATAGGGATTATTATTTGGGTTATGATATAACTCAACCTGTGAGTGCTTTTCTGTCCATGCAAATGTCTTATATTGACAGAAGAATAGCGTCTATACCTAAAGGCAAGCATTTTATGATGTGGACAGACCCTCATGTGGATTATGCTAATAATGTTGGTTTGCAGCAAGATGCAATACCGGTTATGGCGTATATTAAGGAACGTTTGGGAATACGTCATATAATCAATGGAGGTGATGTGCTTGGAGAGTCTGCAAGTGCTTATAAGGCGGCTGCGATTATTGAAACGTATTGCAAAGAGTGTTTTGACGCTTTTGGGCAAGGTTTATTACCTGTCTTGGGCAATCATGATGCAAATGCTTTAGGAACTACGGATATGATAATCCCTGATTATGATGTATGGGTTAGGATGTTTCAATCAATGGAAATCTATGGGGATGTTGTATATGCTGAAAATGTACTCCACAATATAGAGACTTGCGAACTGCTTACCGATGATGAGAAGATGAATCTCACTGCATGGGCAAAGATGAACTATTATATTGATGACCCTGTGCAGAAGATTAGATATTATGTATCAGTATCAGATGACCCTGGTTCTGTAGCTCGTACACTTATTAATGGTTCGGCAGCCAATTTTAATGTATTTATTGATTTTTTTGCAAATGCTTTGAAGGACATCCCAGAGGGTTATGATTTTGTTTATGTTACTCATATATTAATGAGTAATAAAGGATTATATTGTAGTAACCCATATTGGACTGCCTACAGTATAATGGGAGCTTGGAAAAAGAGAACAACCATCACAATCGGTGGAGGGACAGGATACAATGACTCAATTTTCCATGGATACAAACAAAGAGATGATAAAATTATTGCTAAATGGATAACTTCAGGAAAATGGGATGACAATGGTAGAAGAACCTATGATTTCTCAAATCATAAAGGAACAGGCAGGGTGTTTGCTTTGGGAGGGCACTATCATGTAGATAGGGCAAGGTTTTCTTCGATTGATAATGGTGTATTTCAACCAATCACGTATGAAGATGGGATTAACGGTAATACCAGTGCTGGCAATATTTTGTATGATTTGGGCCATCCAGAAAATAACGCCTACGCAGAAGAATGGCAGGATGCTATGCTGAGCATAGATGTACATAATACAACGCTCGGAGGTATGAGTGATGCAAAGGTTGCAGAACAACAAGTACATAGGTACGAGCTGAATGGTGAGGTTGTGGACGGAGCTTACAATGACCTTGGAGCGGACTGGACAGGCAACGAGGGTAAAGTGTACAGAGAATATTACGAAGCTGGTGCCCGTAAATCTGTAAAGTTCCCGAATGGTGGTTCAAATGGCAGCAGTTTTGTCAATACGTTTGACGGAGTTACACTTGAGACACCGGCAACGGTGACACGACTTGGCACGGTGAATGAGATATGTTGTGATGTTATTACCATAACAGATGACAACCATGTTGTTTGTACACGATTTGGTGCAGGGTTTGACAGAGATTATAAGTTGCCTTCGATACCGAGTTATTCAATTTATGCAGAGACTACTGAGACGGAAGAGCAAACTACTGAAAATGCTGGAGAATGATGGACTGGACACAAATAATACAAATGGCATTCGGTGGAGGTGTAGTCGCAGGCATCGTTGAGGTGTGTGCGGCTATTCGCCACCGAAAAGCTGATAAAGTTAAGGCGGAGGCGGAGGCTGCACAGGCTTCCGCCAATGCCCAAGTGTCGGACGTGGAAGCACAAAAGGCTCAGATTGACCTTGCCGAGTTGTACAAGGAAAAGGTCTTGCAGATGGTTGAGTTAATCAGCACAAAGCAAGACAACGGTACGGCAAAGCAGGACAAGATGATACAAATGTTAGGCAATCTCGACACGCGAGTAGATAACTTGGAGAGCAGAGTTGCTAACATTGAGGGTTGTATCGACGTTGACCTTAAAGAGTGGATTGCAAAAAAGAACAACAAGACTACAAACAGATATGGAAAAAATTAGGCAGATAATACATGGTGTAATTTTATATTTGAGCAAGTCGCATCGGGGTGCTCACTTGATTGTGGGCTTCCTTGGCGGCTTGTTTTTGACGGTTCTGTTTGCTTTGGGGTTTGCGGTTGGAATGGAGTTGAAGGAGGTGCAGGCGGACAGGGAAAACACTGGTAGGCCTTGGTGGAAACCTTGGACTTTGTGCTGGAGAAAGTTTGATATGATAGACTTCGGGCTGACCGCTATTGGCGGTGTGGTTGGAAGTGTCTTGCGGTGGCTTGTGGTTGGGTGTTTTATGTGACTGACACAAGATATTCGGTGACTGCATTGGACTAAAACCGCTGAAAACCAATAGATATTTTATGTGACTAAATTAATTGAATTAATGGAAGAAATGGAAGAAAGGGAAGAAAGGGAAGAAAGGGTACATGGGGAGGCAGCCGAGAACGGCTGCTTGGAGAACGGCGGGGGCGGGAGCCCGGACCGGTGGCCGAGGCGGTTGTATGAGACATCGTTGCTGTACCAGGGAGCGCGGACGATATTGAGACAGGCATGGGAGGACGGTTCGTTGCGGATGGACAGTACGAGAGGGCATGACGGGTATGTGTACAGCGAAGCGATATATGAAATGCTGATGAGAGACGATATAGCGTTGGAGATGTATATGGCTGGCGGCGGAACGGTGGTGTGGGAGTATTACGACTGGGAGAAGGACAAGAAGGGAAGGCTGGTGAAGTGCAAGGCGCGGAGGCGTGGAACCGGGAAATAGAATTGATAAAATAGATAGATTATGGGAAAATACTTTACTATCGAGGAGTTGTGCCGGTCGAATACGGCTGACAAGATGGGTATTAAGAATGTGCCTTCAGCTGACATTAGGGAGAAGCTGGAGGTGCTGATTAACGAGCTGCTGGACCCTGTGCGAGAGGCGTGGGGGAAGCCTATCCGGGTAAATAGCGGGTATCGCTGCCCGAGGTTGAACAAGGCCGTGGGCGGTGTTGCCAACAGCCAGCACCTGAAAGGCGAGGCGGCAGACCTTAATGCCGGAAGCAAGTGGGAAAATAAGGCGTTGTTTGAGCTGATTCGGAAAAATTACGAGTTCGACCAGCTAATTGATGAGAGCGGGTTTGCTTGGGTGCATGTTTCGTTTGTGAAGAAGAATCGGAAACAGGTGTTGCACTTGAAGTAGGACTTGTCGGACTTTTCGGACTGGTCGGACTTTTCGGACGGGTTGGATTGGTTTAATAATATTATTAATATGGATATGAAAGTTGATACTGATAACGGTTGCGGGTGCTTTACTGCACTTGCTTTGTTTGTGCTGCTGACAGTGGCGGCGTTGTTGGTTGGGGGGTGTGCCTCAACCAAGGAGGTGGAGCATGTGTATCACCATGACACGGTGTATAGCAATAGCGTGGTGCATGATTCGGTGGACCGGTGGCATACACACTATGAGTACCTGAAGGGCGACACACTCCACATGATTGATACGTTCTACCGCGACAGGTGGCATGTGGCGCATGACACGGCATATAAGACCGTGGTGGACGTGCAGACAGTAGAGGTGGAGAAGGTGGTGGAGAAGAAGGTATATGTGTGGTGGCCGTGTTGGGTAGTGTTGGGAATAGCCGTTGTACTTGGCTTGTGGTGGTTGGTGGAGCATGGGTTTAACAAATTGGCGAGACGGGAGGGAGAGATTGAGTAGTGGGACTTGTGGGACTGGTCGGACTTGTCGGACTTGTGGGACTGGTGGGACTTTTCGGACGGGTCGGACGGGTCGGACTTTTCGGACGGGTCGGACTGGTCGGACTTGGGGGACGAGATTAATAATATAGATTAGATATGATAGAGATTAGGGTTGGAGGCAAGGCGTTGAGCATACCGGCTGATACGGGCATGACGCTGGAGCAGAACGCAGCATGGGCGGACCTGGACGGGATAGGCGGTGATATCATCTGGACATTCACCGTACCGGCGAAGGCCAACGCGCGGGTGCTGGAAGAGGCCGGATATATCGTTGTGTCGCGGCATAAGAGATATGCGGCGGAAGTGCTGTATGACGGAGTTCCGATAGCCAGGGGGGAACTGTATGTGCAGCAGGCGCAGAACGAAGAGGAATTGAATTGCGGCATGACGCTGAACACCTTTTCGCCCGGCTGGGGAGCAAAAAAGCTGAAAGAAAACGAGTACAACGAAGTAGTAACCATCGGCACAAGTGCGGAGAGCTATGAGGCGGAGTGGCTGGCGTTCCTGGCCGGGACGCTGGCGGCGGACAGCCTGTATAAATTCTTCCTGTTCATCGACCAAGAGTTTATGAGCGACAACAGCGACTTCGGTTGGTACAGAGGTGCGTTGAGCCATCTGACAAGCAGCGCGACGGCCACCAACCAGATGAGCAAGTATGTGAACCGGCTGCTGACTGATGAGAACGGGGAGATAATCAACCGGCCCGACAGTGACGGGCTTGGTGCGAGAATATTCAATTCGGCGGAGCGGGTGGCCGTGGGAGCGAAGGTGAACGGGTATCACTGGGCCCCGGCCATACGTCTGGACCACCTGGTGCGTAAGGTGCTGGAGAGTTGCGGCATGGGAGTGCAGGGCAACTTCCTAACTAACCCGTATGTGCGGAAGCTGTACAGTCAGAGCATGAATGCCATGGACGGCAACATACTGCAATATCCGGTAGTGCAGCAGGTGAACCTCACGGGGGATATCCAACCCGCAGGCGGCAGGCCGGTGACGATAGAACACACCATACCGTTCAGGGTAGAGGGGGTGCAGTACCAGGACTTCGGGCTGGGGAACACCTTTGCGCGGGACGGGCTTGGTATCACGTTCAAGATGCTGATACCCGTAATAGGGCTGGAGAGCCGGAACCTGACGGGGCAGGATGAATGGGAATACGATCACTACGACGAAGCTTTCTTCCTGGTATTCCGGACAGACACCAGCGAGCCCTTGCCGACACACCGCGCGAACCTGAACGCCGGACAGACCGACAGTGCACCGAACTACATCTACGGCGATATCATAAGCTCAGACGTATTCATCCGGACCATTGGCCCACTGAACGACGGGGCGATAGTGGACACGGGTGATTCGGAACTGGGCAGCGGCAACCATCTGTTTGCCCGGCCATGCACGTCGCTCATGCTACAGATGAGCCGGACGGTGCGGCACAATCCCAATTATGGCAATATCAACAGTGAATACTACGAAGGGGCGGCCACGATAGACGCGCAGATGCTGACGGGTTTGCCTGCAAGCACCAGGCTATATGTGCAGCTGGTGAGATGCAAGGTGAAGACGTTTGCCGGGGAAGTGCCCAACCCCTACCAGCTGCATACGAGCGACAACTACCCGTTCTGGGCACATCCTAATTATGACGACAGCGTAATAGAAGAGCTGTACGATTATGAAGTGATAGACTTCGCGAACCAGGAGTATTGCGACACGATGCTGAACGTCTTCAGCAAAGAGCTGGACTTGCGGCAGCATGTACCAAACCTGACGAACGGGGATTTTTTGAAGGAGCTGTGCAAGTTCTTTGGCCTGAACATGTACGCCGGAGGGTTCAAGCGGAGGGTGCAGCTGTCATTCTTCAAGGACGTGTTCGCGGCCAAGGCGATAGACATAACCGACTATGTTGTGGGGATGACGAAACTGACCTACGAGACGCACAACTACACCGTGAAGGTGCAGCCGGTATTAGGCGTGATGGACGTGAATCCGCAGAAAGATGCCGGAGTGTACCGAGACAAGGAGCAGTTGCCGTGGCCTCAGACGAAGAAGGGTAAGTTTGCCTTTGTGGAAAATGAAAACAGTTGGCGGCACAGCGACAACCGGGAAGAGAGCGACGGGGACGGGGACGGCGAGAGCGACACGAACAGTACCGTGTACAACTGGCTACATGACAAGGGCAACAACTTCGGCCTATCGATAGGCGACGCGGAGCAGAAAGAAGAAGAGGTGAAGAGTGCCATACGAGTGCCCAACATGCGGTGGACCGACACCAAGGCGACGGGGAAATACCTGAACGAAGTGCCACAGGCGGGGTGCAGCTCCATGTTCCAGGATGAATACAGCGGAGATTTCGATATGATATTGCAGCAGTACCGAGGCAGGCGGCTGTTGCCCTTGCAGAAGACGGGACTGGTGACAGAAGGATACATAGAAGACGCGAACCCGACATGGTATAATGCCGACGGGACGGTAGACGACACGGCAATCAACCTGACGGCCACCGGGGAACAGTCGGTTGGAGAGGTGTGGCTGAAGCCCTACTATGAGTTCCTGGCGACGAAGGAGGATTTTGAGTTTGTGGTGCGGGTTCCGGCGCGCGTGTTCCTGGATCTGTACGAGCTGTTGCAGCCGCAGGACAAGCCGGAGAGTCAGCAAGTGCGGTGGGTGACATTCAGAAGCCAGAGATATCTACCGAGCCGGATAAGTTACCAGTTTGGGATGTCGGGGACAGTGTTGGTGACGATTACCTGTTCACGGCAGCATTTTTAGTTTGCTTGGGGAGTGGCCGAGAACGGGGGAGTGGCCGAGAACGGCCACTCTTTTTTTTTACCTTGGGAGCAGCAGAGGGCGGCCAGTGTTAGAACCTGGGGGCCTGAGTGTAGATGGCATTATTAACGGATGGGTCGAAGTGGGAAGTGTAGATATCTGTCATAGCGAGGCTGGAATGGTCGGCATGCTGGCGGACGGTGAGCGGGTCGATACCGGCATGGAGAAGGTCGGTGAGGCCAGTGTCGCGGAGGGAATAGAGCTGCATCTCCTTTGGGAGGCCGGTTGCGCGTCGCATGCGGTCCCATGACTTCTGGAAGTAGTCTTTGTTGGCCGGTTCCTTATCCGGTGCAAGCTGTTCGTTTTTGCCGAAGAGGAAGAGCTCAGGGCTGGCCGCTTGCTGGATGACGGGAGCCAGGAGAGCCACCAGCTGAGGGGTGAGGGAGGCGCAGCGTTCGTGGTGGTTCTTGGCGTTGTCGGCGGGGATGGTTATATAGTGCTGGTCGATGTGGACGTGTTTAATCTGAATTTTTCTGATTTCAGCCGGTCGGATAGCGGAAGAATAGACCAGGTGACAGACGGCCACCATTGCCGGGCGGTGATGAGAATAGTAGTCGGTGACTTTGGCCCTGGCTTCTGGGGTAACAAGGATGCGGAGCTTGGGCTCTTTCTTCATGGTGCGGATTGAGGCGAACGGGTTTTCTTGGGCATAACAGTGTTCGACAGCCCACTGGAAGAAGGAACGCATAACCTTCAGAGTGTTGTTGTAGGAGCGGTGGCGGTTGTGCTGGTCGGCGCAATAGTCCATGTAGCGGACAGCGGCGGGGCGGAGAAACGTACCGCTTTGGCGGTCGGCGAAGCCATAATCCTCACACCAGCGGAGGAAGAGGGAGGTGACAGAACCGTACTGGGTGAGGGTGGATGAGCGGCAGCCTTCCGCTTTTTTAGCGTCGAGGAATTTTTCGCGGAGGGCGGGAAGCGGAGTGTACAGCCGGGAGTCTTCGGACTGGTGGAGCGGAGACCATCCACCGCGCAGCTTGGCGTTGAGGGAGTCGGCGATGTGCTGAGCGGCCAGTTTCTTTTCGGCGACGGTGCGGAACCGCTTGACAAGTTTCTGTATGCGGTTGCGACGGCGAACCATTTTGCCGGTGGAAGTGTCGAGAACGTAATATTCGACAAACCAGCCCATGGGCTGAGTGTGGCGGACCACAGCGGGGAGAAAACTATATATCTCGTGTGATTGACTTGGGTACATTTTTTTTTTGGGGTGATTTCGGATGAAACCACCTCCGGGGCTGTGGCACAGGTGCGGCACAGTTTTTTTTCCATTATCGGTGCAACGTGGTGAGTTGCAGGCGATGTGACCCCGGCGGGATTCAAACCCACGACTTTCGGAACCGGAATCCGACGTTCTATTCAGCTGAACTACGGGGCCTCGTGTTAAAAAACAGTCTTAATAACTTTCTTTTGCTTGAATTATTGTGTGCAAAAGATATTTTTTTTGCCTTTTATTTTACTTCTTTGGGCAATCGTCTATTGTTCAGGGTAGTGAAGATTGGAATAGGTGATTTTTTCCAATACTTCGTAGAGATATTTTGCCGACTCCCACTTGGCCATGGGTAGGTCGTGCAGCAGATAGTTGCCGCAGTCTTTCGGGGCAGCACCTGGCACTTCGCCCTCGAAGTCTGCCACAAACCGAAAAGTCTCTTTCATTAAATCCACAATATCCTCCGACTGCAAGTCGCCACGCATAAGCAGATAGTTGCCCGTCAGGCAGCCCATAGGACCCCAATAGATAATACGGTCTGCCCACTGGGGTTGATTACGGAGATAGGTAGCAGCAAGGTGCTCTATCGTGTGGATAGCTCCTTGGCCGAGCACAGGCTCACGGTTGGGCTCTTTCATACGGATGTCGAATGTGGTGACCACCTCGCCTCCTACCTGGTCTTTGCGCGACACGTATATGCCACGGAGCAGGTGGATATGATCAATTGTAAAACTGGGTATTGTCTTCATTTCTAATTAATATTCTTTATATCGTTCATATTTCCAAACAAAGTCGCTGTCGCCTAAGAACAACGTGTCGTTTCGGTATTCTATATGTCCTCTAAAATAGACTGACGTGTCCTGCATCATGGTGATTGTGTCGTCCTCAATGGAGTATGTACACCACAGTGAGGGGTCTACCCAAAACACCGAATCGTTTTCCATGAAACACAGTATGCTATTGCCTGTTTCGGGATGTATTCCCCAGCATCCTCGCAAGGAATCATAGGGGAAATCCATCCGACGGGTTGTAGCCGATTCCTGCATCTGCTCGACCATATTGCTCACCACCCTTTGCCCACAACCAGCACACAAGAGCGCTCCAAGAATCAGCACGCAGCATTTCATAATCGTATTCAGAGTTGTGTCGGCAGGCTGCAGAGGTACTGTTTCATGAAAAGGAACGAGCGCTCGCCCATGGAGGCAAGAAACTCATCCCATTGCTGCTGGTGGTTGTCAGTGTTACCGGGAGTGTCGCTGATAACCCTTATACTCATAAACGGAATGCCATAAATATGGCACGACTGTGCAATCGCGGCAGACTCCATCTCGCAGGCCAGCCCGTCGGGAAAACGGTTCTTTATGCGCGACAATGCCTCCCGGTCGGTGATGAACTGGTCGCCCGTGCAAATCAAGCCCTGCTTCACTTGCATCGTCTCCCTGTCCGCAATCCCTTCTACACACTGCAGCAGCACAGGATGGGCATCAAATCGCTCCGGCATGCCCTGCACCTGACCGTAAGCATTGCCCATACCGCACCACACGTCATGGTATACTGTCTGGCTACCCACTACCACATCCATCACGCCAAGACTGTTGTCAATGCCGCCGGCCAATCCTGTGCTCAAGATGCAGTCGGGATGGTGTTCCTGCACCAATCGCGCTGTTCCTATCGCCGCATTGACTTTTCCTATTCCGCATTGCCACAGAACAACATCGTTCCCGCCGATGCACCCCTGGGGTTTGCCCCCAAGCACATCGAGCATCCTGCGGTACTCAACATCCATTGCTATTATTATCCCTATCTTCATTTTCCTTATAAAGTATACTATTTTACTGAGGCTGTGCTGGCATAACAGCCACCTACAAGCCCTGAACAATTTGCAAAGATAATATTTTTTTTCTTAATAATCACTCATCACAAAATTTTTTCAGTAATCGTCCGTTATTCATTTATAGTATTGCCTATGAAACGTCGTTTTCTCATATTGCTATCAGCGCTCTTCGCAATTGCCTCCATTGGCCTCATCATCATCCAGATTCACCAAACCCGCGAATCTGCCAAGATGAGCGACAACCTATTTAACATCAGTGTCAACAACGCCATCGACAAAGTCTTCAACCAACTGGACCAAATGAAAGTCGAGGACTATGTCTCCCAAAAAGAACGATACCTCCTGCTTCGCTACCGCCGCATCGACGAAATGAACGAGAAAATGCAGGACATCATCCGCAACAACACCCAACTCTTCTACAACGAGAAACGCGTCCAATTCGGCGTTTCCACCCAGGACAGTGTTTTCCCCCTCCCCAACGCCCACATCCAGCCTGCCGAAGAAAACATCATCAGCCAGTACAACACCCTCCTCAACGCCCGCAACCGTCTGCAAAGCACCCTCGAGGCTTCCAACCCCCAATCCGCCTACCCAACAATCTACAGCTCCATCGACCCCTCCAAACTCAACTTCCCCCTCCTCGACTCCCTCATCCGCGAAGAACTCATTATCAACGGTGTCGACCTCTCCCCCTCCATCGGGGTGATTAAAGCCGACTCCGACACCCTGCTCTACTGCAGTCAGCAAGCCGACTCCGACGAACTGCGCAATTCCGCTTTCAAATACACTTTCCATCCCAACGGAATCACCTCCAACGAAAGCCTCTTTGTCGTCCTCGCCTTCCCCTCCTCCCCCATCATCCTCAGTTCCGACACCAACCGCTACACCATCATCAGCATCTTGATGATTCTCCTCATCGCCACCCTCTTCGTCTTCACTATCCGCACTATCTTCTCCCAACACAGACTGGACGAGATGAAAACCGACTTCATCAACAACATGACCCACGAAATCAAAACCCCCATCGCCACCATCGGCCTTGCCTGCGAAATGCTCAAGGACGACTCCGTCACCAGCGATTCCTCCACCCGCCGCAACTTCGTCAATATCATCAGCGACGAGAACCGCCGCATGCGCGTTCTTATCGAAACCCTCCTCCAAAGCGCCAAAATGTCAGGCAAGAAATTCTCCATCTCGCCCAAACAAATCGACCTCAACAACATCGTCCGCGACTCCATCCAGAGTTTCGAACTCACTATCGAAAACCGCAAGGGCACCCTCACCTCCGACCTCCAACCCATCGACGGCATGCTCTTTGCCGACGAACTGCACATTTCCAACATGATTCACAATCTTATCGACAACGCCATCAAATACTCCCCCGACGCCCCTCTAATTCACATTTCCACCCATACCGACAACGGTTTCGCCGTCATCCAAGTCACCGACCACGGCATCGGCATAGCCAAGGAGGACCAAAAACATATTTTCGAGAAATTCTACCGCGTCTCCACCGGCAACGTACATAACGTGAAAGGATTCGGCATCGGACTCAACTATGTCTCACAAGTTGTGGCTCTCCACAATGGCAAGATATCCCTTGCCAGCGAGCCCGGTCAAGGCTCCACCTTCACCATCTCTCTCCCCCTTTCCTGATGGCTCCTTCCCCGATGCGCAACCACTTATGGGGACTTCTATTAATCACCTCGGAGAGGTGAGACTATTCTTAACACGGTACAAGCCGAAGGCGCAGTGCCGTGACATTCAGACATCTGAGAACTGCGTCCCAAAGGGACGCGACATATATACAGAATTTATAGAACCCACCTTATAGTCCAACCCACACCAGCCAGTACTGAAAATACGCTATCTTATTAACCCCACACTTGCAGTGAGTATTTAATAGGATAACGTGCCGTTGACACGTTTTATCGGACACCAATAATCATTCAATAATCAGTGTAAAATCTTCCCGACTGTCTTAACTATACCGACAGCACCCGCTCTATACGCTCCATCACCTCCTGCGGCTCGATAGATTGCATGCAAGGGTAATTGCCTTTTTTGCAAGGCTTATTGCCATACTTGGAACAAGGGCGGCAGTCCATATCCTTCTGCACCGCCCAGTCGGGGTTCTGTCTCCATCCATAAAAGCCGCGGCAGGGATGCGTGGCACCCCAAATACTCACCACCGGCACTCCCTTGCACGAAGCAAAATGCATATTGGCCGAGTCCATACTCACCATCACATCCAACGCCCCGATACGTTCCAATTCCTCCTCGAAAGAGAATCGGCCCGCCAGCGATTCCACCCCCTCATATCTCCCGGCCCACTGCTCCAACACTCCGGCCTCGTCCCTGCTGCCGAAAAGCGCCACTCTGTAGCACTTCTGCGATAGCATCTCCACCAGCCGCTCCATCTTGTCCAAAGGCCATATCTTGCCCTGATGCTGGGCAAACGGAGCCACACCTACTATCCGTTTCCCTTCACCTCCCGCACGGGGCTGCCAATAGTCCTGTGCCGAAACACTCCCCTTTAGCCCGCAACGGTCAAAAACCCTGTCATACCTCTGCCACGATGGCACACCTGTTGACGTATGTTTATGTATGTAATGGACCCTCACCCCATGCAACCTGAAAAACCAGTCCATCCCTATCACCCTCAGCACATGGTGCATATCGGCCACCATGTCGGGCTTATAGGCCGAAAGGGTTCTGTACAGCTGTCTTAGCTTCTGCCTACGCTCTGTAGGAATATACTGCACATTGTCCATTCCGCGGAACAATGGTTCGATACGTGGCGGTCCTGCCACCAGAAACAGCACATCCGGGTTTGCAGCCGCACGCTGGCGCAACACCGGCTCGAGTATTGCCGCATCGCCCAACGCCGACAGCCTTACCACCAGCAACCGCATCCTATATTCCCTACGGCTCACTTCTTGTTGTAAAGCATAGGATTCAGCGACGGGTCGTTGTACATCTTCATCTGTCGGTACAACTTCATCCGTTTCCGGCCTGTGGCCAGCTCGTGCAACAGGTCGTCTATTGCCTGCATCAAATCCGCCTTCTGTTCGAGCAGCGTATTATATTTGTTCAAACAACGCTCATGATGAGCCGCATCCACATCCGTACGCGCCACCTCGATGCCGAAATGGTATATTTTCAGTGCCAGTATTGACAGGCGGTCTATGGCCCATGCGGGAGTCTCGGTGTTGATTTTGGCATCGGGCGAAACCTCTACTTGCGCAAACTGCTGCATATAGTAATCGTCTATGCGTTCCACCATGTCGGTCCTTCGCTGGTTGGAGCGGTCTATCCATCGCTTCAGCCTCAAAGCCTCCACGGGGTCCACATCGTCAGGACGTATGAGGTCTTCCAAGTGCCACTGCACTGTGTCAATATAGCTTTTCTCCCACAGCACGTGCTCAAACAAACCCTCGCTATAGGGATTGTGCGAAGGCTCGTTAACGGAATCTATTTTGTGATATTCAACAATTTGCCTTTCAAAAAGAGCGAATATTTCAGAAATGTTCATGGTGCAAAGATACGCATTTTTTTTGAATGGGATACCAAAGGGCTGTGCTGTCTAGCGGAATTGGTTAGCTGAACACTATTCACACAATCTGATTTGTAGACAGGGCAAACACATACCAACTTTTTTCTGCTGCCTGCCTCTCCAAATAGCCTTTCTCCTTCATGCGACCTATAATTTTTTCAAGTGCTGAGATATTG
>Ga0247611_10002490_pt1 | contig 29618 bp, 28 predicted proteins | sample 177DNAGHGhighgp2_FD_192422 | JGI IMG/M metagenome (GOLD analysis project Ga0247611, IMG submission 192422) | Sheep rumen microbial communities from Palmerston North, Manawatu-Wanganui, New Zealand - 1770 DNA GHGhigh gp2 | ecosystem: Host-associated > Mammals > Digestive system > Stomach > Rumen... | reverse complement strand
AGCCACGGAGCGAGTTGTCGATACCCAGGTAGCGGTCTTCGTAGGCACGAAGAATCATGCCACTGCCGAATTGCTCGTAGAAGTTACCGGCCGTGATGCTGATGAGCTCCCCTTGATAACTAGCAAAATAATTGGGGATTCCCATGCCTTTGTAGCGATAGTCAAAACCCAGCATGGGGTTTAGATAAGCCTCGAAACGCAAACCGGCACTGAAATTGCCGTTGGTATAGAGAATGTCGGCACGGCTGTTGGTGAGCAATCTTTCCGTCACATCGGAGGCTCCAATCAAAGAGTCGGCATGAGAAATCTGCCCGTCGAGCTGGATGTTACCTGTCACATGTCCTCCTAAAATGCCTTGAGCTCTCAGCGTGGGAGTGGCCAAGAGCACGAAGACAAAAAGGGGGATGAGTTTTCTTACATTAATCATCTCTCTTTATGGTATAATATGGTTTGTGCTTTGTGTATTATTTCTCTGCTTCAGCTGCTGCCTGCCTTACAACTTCGATCAGTTTGTCTTCGTCGCCTTCGACATAGGATGCGTGTTGCCAGATAATTTCACCTTTACCGTTGAGGACAAAGGTGTGAGGAGGATTCACTACATTCATGGCGCGTTTGAAGTCTTGGTTCTGGTCGATGTATACTTCGTATTCCCATCCGTTACCGTCGACATGGGGCTTGACACGGGCAGCGCTGCGGGCATCGTCGATAGAGATGGCCACCAGCTTCACGCCGGTTTCCTCCTGCCATTCCTCGTAAACTTCCTTGATGGTGTTCAACTCGCGGTTGCAGGGTTTGCACCATGTGGCCCAGAAGTTAACGATGATGGGCTTTCCGTTGTTCTGGATGACAGAAGACTGCACAGAACTTCCGTCCAGGGCTTTCAGTGTGATGTTTTGCGGTAAGGTGGCGTTCTGAGCCATGGCCAAGCAACCGATGGTCAGACAAATCACTGTTAAAAAGATTTTTTTCATAATGGTTTGTTATTTGTTGTTATTATTTTGTATCGTTCGATGTTGATTAATTGCATTGGATTTTTTGCAGGAGGCATAAAAGGGATTGTTTGGCTTGGCTGTCGGGGATTTGCAGCAATGCCTCGGAGGCAATACGTGCATGGTGAGCCACCAAGTCTTCGGGCTGGACGGTATCCGGCATTTTGATGTCATGGGCTTCCTGCATATCGGCCATGTCGTCGCGTATTTGGAAAACAATGCCATAGTGGTAACCAAAATCGCGCATGGCATTGCAGAACGGTGCGTAATCTCCAGTTTCAAGTAGGCTGCCCAGTTCGCAGCATACGGACAACAGCGAGGCAGTCTTGCTTCCGATAACGTCGATATATTGGTCGGTGGAGATGTCTTTCCGTCCTACATATTTCAGTTGTTTCAGCTCACCGAGACTCATGGTGGCCACGGTCTTTGCCACAATGATGGATGCCTGTTTGTTGCCGGTTTCCTGAAGGATGGACATGACACGTGAGAGGAAATAGTCGCCGCACAGTACGGCAGCCTGATTGCCCCAAAGGTGGCGTACGGAGTCGGTGCCCCTACGTTTGTCGGACTCGTCGACCACATCGTCGTGCATCAGGGTGGCGTTATGGAGCAGCTCCATGGCTACGGCGAGCTTGATATGCATGTCGGAGAGGTGTTCGCATGCTTTTGCCGATAGCAACAGCAGCAACGGACGGAGCATTTTGCCGGGATGGGAGGAGAGATGCTCTTCCACCTCGGCAATAATCGAGGGATAGCGGCCCTCGTTGCCGCCTTTGATACAATGGGAGTATTCTGATTTGAAACGGTTGAATGCGTCAAGTACTGGAAGTTGCAATTCTTGGATAGTCATGATATGTTGCAGGTGGTTGAGATGGTAAACTGTTCTGTGGTTTCTTTGTTCAAAAGGGTATTACGGGTATACGGATGCCTGTTGTGGTGATGATGGAAACGGTACGGCCAGACGAGTCGGAAACAATGATGTGGTAGACGCAAGTGGTTTGTCCCTGTTTGATAAGCTCGGTACGGGCTTGAAGGGTGTCGCCTTTGGGTTGTGAGAGGAATTGGATATTGCTGCTGAGCGATACCCATTCTATCTCGCAGTCCTCTTCCAGACATTGGCTGTTGGCCGCTGCGGCAAATGCAAGGTCGGAAAGGGTGAACATTACGCCACCCATTACGGCACCCATGGCATTGCGGTGGGTGTTGTTCAGCTTGAGACTGCAGATTGCAAACCTTGGCTCGACACTCTCAATCACCACGCCTGTTGCCTGAGTGGCGTACAGGTCGTTTGCAAACACCTCGCGGGCTTTATCCGTTAAACTCTTCATACAGTGAGGAAAGTTTATTGTAAAGGGGTTTACTCACCTTCACAAGCGGTAGTCTCAGCGTGTTCCCTATTTTGCCTTGGATTTCGAGCAGGGCTTTGATGCCTGAAGGATTGCCCTCTTCAAAAATGGCATTCATGAGCGGCAGCAGACGGAAATGAAGCGGTACGGCCTTCTTGACATCCCCTTTCAATGCATGGCGAACCATGGTCGACATCTCTTTAGGCATGGAGTTGGCTATCACAGATATCACACCTTGAGCACCCATCAGCACCATGGGCAGTGTGAGCGAGTCGTCGCCGGAAATCACTGAAAAGTCGTCGGGTTTGTCGTGAAGTATCTGCATCACTTGGTTCAGGTTTCCCGAAGCCTCCTTGATGCCAATAATGTTGGGGCATTCGCGTGCCAGTGATAGGGTGGTCTCGGCTGTCATGTTCACTCCGGTGCGTCCGGGTACGTTGTACACAATCACCGGTACGGGTGAGGCCTCGGCAACATGTTTGAAATGCTGAGCCAGTCCACGTTGGTTGGGTTTGTTATAGTAAGGGGCCACTGACAGGATACCGCTGATGCCGTCGAAATTGGTGTTGGCTATTGCATCGCGGACGGCCAGGGTGTTGTTGCCACCCAGTCCCAGCATGATGGGACAGCGTCCACCCACGCATTCGACGATAAAGTCTTGTAGGGCGTGCCGTTCGGTATCGGTCATGGTAGCGGCCTCGCTGGTGGTGCCCAAAGCGACAATATAGTCGACACCGTTGTTGATGATGTCGTCGATAAGCTTCTCCAGTTTGCTGAAGTCGATGGTCTCTTGTTTACGGAAGGGGGTCACGAGGGCTACACCCGTTCCGACAAATGGATTCTTCATATCTTGTATTATTTTATTCTAACTTTTTTTGATCATGACGAGGTATTCGAGTATGTTGGTCAAGTAATGCGACAGCTCGTAGGGTTGGTTGCCGAGGATGATGAGGTCGTAGATGTTGAGGTAGGCTTTGGGTGCGGGTTTGCCGGCGGATGTGCCGGGAGCGGTTGCAGGGGGCGTCCCGCCATAGCCTACGCGCAGACTTGAAGAGGCGTTGAGGGTGACATAAGGGCCATAAAGGTCGTTGCCCGTAGTGGTGTCGATAAGTACGTCGTAGTGGTAGCTGGTAAACAACTGCATGAAGTCGGGCTTTGGAAGACCGTATTTGTCAAGCAGTTCGTCGGCGTTAAGGGGCAGTTCAATTTTCCTTACCATACTACCGCGGTTGGTCATGTGGTGGGTGAATTGGCTGAGGGTAATCTGTTCGGTGTCGGTAAGCCCATGGGCTATCACTCCGATGCTGCGCACGTCGTCGAGATGCATGATGCGCTTCCTGTGGGGTTTGACCACGAGTTCCTGCATCATGTTGTTTTTATATTGCTCCCTTATTTTCTCTACTACGTTCATGCTGTCCTATTGGTTGTTTTTCGGGGCGCGTTTTGTGGCATTGCCCGAGTCGATGTGGGAAAGTTTAAAAGTCATCCTGTGGACGGGTGAAGGACCGTGCTGGGCCAGAGCTGCGTAGTGTGCGGCGGTGGGATAGCCTTTGTTCTTGTCCCATCCGTACTGAGGATATTGGGCGTTCAGTTCGTTCATATAGTCGTCGCGATAGGTCTTGGCGAGAATCGAGGCAGCTGCAATCGACATGTATTTTCCATCCCCCTTGACGATGGTGAAGTAAGGTATCAGCCCTTCGTTGTAGAAACGGTTGCCATCGATTAGCAGCAGCTCGGGTGTGATGTCCAGCTGGGCCACTGCCATGTTCATTGCATGCATCGAGGCTCGCAGGATGTTGGTCTTGTCTATCTCCGAGGCGCTGACGCTGGCCACTGCCCAGGCCAGGGCATCGTGTTCAATTTCTGTTCTGAGGGCATAGCGTTGCCGCTCGGTGAGCTGTTTCGAATCGTTAAGGGTTGTGTTGCTGTAGTCTTTGGGCAGAATCACCGCCGCAGCGAAGACGGCTCCGGCAAGGCAGCCGCGGCCGGCCTCGTCGCATCCGCATTCTATCAAATCGGGGGTGTATTGACTTTTCAGCATTTCTTAAGCAATAGGTGTTATCATGTTTATCACAGCAAAGAAGACCACAATCACTACAAAGGCCACATTAATCCAGATGTCGTTGCGCCGTGATGAGAAGCTACTCGTTGAGCTCCCGTTGGCAAACAGATAGGTGGTACAGCAGGCAAAGGGGATGGCGTATGCTTCGGCAGGTACTGGGAAGAGCTGTGTATACAAGGTCAGTCCGACGCTGCCGATGGTGAATAGCAACAGCGTGGTTATATTCTTGTTGAAGTTGATATTGTGGTTGCGGCTTGAGCCTATCACCTTGAACAGACCGCACACCAGCAAGAGCAGGAAGAGGATACTCCATATCCACTGTAGCACATTGCCCCATGCCGACAGATGAATGTCGGTGACAGTGTACCACAACAGGTAGTTGCGATAGAACATCTCGTCGCACAGCCAGTAGTAGGTCTCCACAATAATCCATGGGGCAAGCAGACCGAGGATGAACATGGCCCAGTCGCGCCAGCTGTAGAGACTGAAATTGAACATGCTGATGATGACGGGAATTACAAACACAACCATGGTTGGACAAAGCACAATGGATAATCCTACGCAGGCTGCTGCGCCGAAGGTCTTGTCAAGTCCGATGGAGAGAAGGGTGCTGGTGATGAGCAGTTGGTCGATGCCCACCAGCAGGAAGAGGGTGCCCAGCATGACAGGGGTGAGTGAGGGCCGTCCAATGCTCATGGCTATCACAAAGAACAGTACCGGGAGCAATGTGCCCTGGCCGATCAGTTTATGACGATATAATATGCTGGTGAGCAAAACTCCCTCCGCTAGCATCAACACAAAACCCAGCACCGTGGCCAGGGTGGGACTCATCGCACCCGTCAGCCAGTAGAACAGGCTGCCGCCACCTGAAGGGGGTGTGGAAAGGGGGTAGGCAAAACTTTTTGCCCACATCAGTCCCGCCACCGCCAGGATGACGATTATCTGGACAATGATATCGTTGTTGCGAAAAGCCTTTAACATCCGTCTTGCAGTATTATTGACGTACCACACGGGCGGTGCGGGCACCGCATTTCAGCACATACACTCCGAGGGGGAGACTGGAAATGTCCACAGTGGCCTCCATCACCACATCAAGGCTCATCATCTCTGTGCCGTTGATGGCGTAGATGGTCACCCTCTCAGGGGTGTGGCGGCCGGTCATAATAGTGATTCTCTCGCTTGCAGGATTGGGATACACCTGGAGCGACTTTTCAAACCAGCTTTCGTCCGCCTCCTGAATGTCGACACGTGCCAGCGCTTCGTTCACTGCTGCCAAGGCGTTCACCTTGCCCCAGCCCCAAGCGTCGCTCATGCTGTCGTTGGCATGCAGGGGACCGGTCTCTCTGTCGTTGTAAGCGGTTTGGCACAGGATGTCCCTCACTTGCGAAGGGGTGAGGTCCTTGTTGGCCTCAAGCATCAAGGCTACAATTCCTGTCACGGCAGGACCTGACATGGAGGTACCAGACATGCTGGACCAGATATAAGTTCTGCCACCGTGCTCGAAAGACATTCGAGGTTGATAGGTCTCGTCGGAGTAAGAACTGATGGAGGAGACCACGTTGGTTCCAGGGGCGGAGATTTCAGGTTTGCGGCGGCCGTCAATCACGGGGCCTTTGCTAGAGAAACTGGCCAGCATGCCGGGGATAACAGTGCCATCGCTGCGTTGAGTTAGGGCAGAATGGGCAGCAACCGCAATGGCACCCTCGGCACATGCAGGTTCGCCGATGCCACAACGGTTGTCGCCGGCAGTAAGGTACGGCAGTGAGTTATTGGAAAATGCGGCACCCATGTTGCCGGCACCATTCTCCAATATGCATACATTCCAAGCGTGGACAGTACTCTCGTTTGCTGTGAAAGCTACAAGGATGCCGTATGAGGGATTTTTGTCCACATTCAGTATCACATGAGGGCGTCCGTTGAATATGTTTGAGCTTTCCACTATCAGGTCAAAGTGTAGTCTGTCACCGTTTGAGGCCACCAAGGTGCTGTCCAGGTAGTAAACTCCGTCGGTGAAATGCACCCACGGGTGTGCTCCGTTGTCGTTAGTACTCACCCAAGGCATGCAGACAGAATCGTTCTCGTTGAACATGGCAAACGACACGTCGAAGTGTTTGCCCGGCTCGCCCCAGAAGGTGATGGCTTCGCCGATTTCCTGATAGCCATAATAACGTGCGATGGTGCGAATGGTGTCGGAACTGGTGGGCTCGAAGGTGTGGGAGATGTGGAACTTGTCGTCGCCGCAGTTGCCGCCGCTGGTGACAAAGACGATACCGCTGTCGCAAAGGTTGTTGATGGCCTGGCTTGCCAGCGATGTGCCGTCGATGGGACCAAGGGTGTACATACCCCAGCTGTTGTTGACAACAAGGCGCTTGCCTTCCACTTTGGCCACGTTCTTCATCCAGCCCACAGCATCAATCCACGAAGGGAGTTCGAGATAGAACGATGCAAACAGCAGATTGGCGTCGGGAGCCTGGCCACGGTACCTGCCCTCAATGCCCCTGCCGGCACAGATGCCGGCCACGTGGGTGCCGTGGGTGGCATAGCCATACAGTCCCGAAGTGTCGCCACCGGCTTCCAGAAGGTCATGGCGACCCACTATTTCGGTACCATAGTCATACCCCTCGGGTGCGGGGCCTTTAAGTCTGAACTGGTCCCAAGCGCGCAAAAGACGGCGATTGTCGGCACCGTTGTTGTTGTAGTTGGGATGCTTGTAGTCGAATCCCCAATCGGTGATGCCTATCAGCACATCCTTGCCTGTATAGGCACGGGGCAGTCCGAGACCTTGCTGTACACTATCGGTACGGGTGTCGACACGTGTGCGGTCCATGGTGGGGAAGATTTTCTGCGAAATGCTGTACTGTAGAATATCGGGTGAGGACTGCAGTAGTGCAATCTTGTCGAGCGGCAGGCGCAGGGTGACAATGTTGCCGACCTTGGTTCCGACGGTGATACCTTGCGAAGCGAGTTTACGCGAGTCGAACCCATCTCTGACTTTGGCCAAAAGCCGTATTTCTTCTTTGCCAGACTTGGAACGCTGCATCTTTTGCAGTTCCACTTGGGTGATGCCGTCGCACTTGCCATTAGTGTTCAGGCTCACTTGTTGTCCATTTGTTTGTACTGATGCAAACAGTATTGCCAAGATGATAATGATTTTGCGCATAATAAATAATGTATAGTTAGTCTTCAATTACCTTTTCCACTTTTCCGTTTTTATAGATGGCGTGGGTCACCTTGCCAGTGCTGGTGGTGTAGGTGCCTTCGCCGTTGTACCGGCCATTGGCCCAAGCTCCCTTGTAGCGGGCGCCGTTTTCAAAGACATACTCCCCTTGTCCACTCATGGCCCCTTTGTGCCATTGTCCGGTATAAGTGGCTCCGTTTGGCCAAACTTTCTTGCCTTCGCCTTCTGGCACACCGTCCACGAGGTCGCCCTCATAGACGCATCCGTTGGCATAGGTGAATTTGCCTTTGCCAGTTTGCGAGGTGCCGTCGGTGAAGTCGGCCTCAATCACGTCGCCGTTTGGGAAGTATATCACGCCTGGACCTACCATCTTTCCGTTCTCCCACGAGCCTTCCAGTCTTCCCCCGTCGGCATAGATGTAGACTCCCTTGCCGTGGTACTTCCCCTTCACCCACTCGCCTTCGTATTTGTCGCCGTTGGGGAAGTCCATTGTTCCGAAGCCGTTCGGTCGGGTGAACTTGTCAAAAGCGCCATGGTACACATTGCCGCTCTTGTAAACTACAGGGCGGGATACCTGTCCAATGGCGAAATGGCTGGATGTCAGTAATATTAACGCCAGCAAAACGGTGTTTAGTATCGTTTTCATTGGTGCATATTTTTTTGCAAAGGTACAAAAAAAATGACATCTATCCGTTTTTTTTCTTTAAAAAGCTCCTCAAATTAAAACTTCCTTTCCGATGGGGAAGCCCCGGATGGCATTCTTGGTTGTGTTGCTGCTTAGTTCTGTGGCTGTTTGAAAGAAGGGTTATGCTAGGTGGGCCTTTGTTTTATTTCCATATAGAGATTACATTATGAGAGTGTCGGCAATGGGAATGTACTGTTGTCAGAATATGGTTCGAAAAAAGGGGAGGGGAGAAGTGACGAGATATGGAATCTCCAAGTTTGCCGCACATGTACCGTTTATCCCGCTAAGGTAGGTTCTTCCAAGTTTAACATGATGGATAGTAATTGTTTTATTGGTGTATGCTGTTGGATATGTGTCTGTTGGTGAAATATGAACATGCGATGTTGTTTTTATTTATAATATTCAGTAGTAATATGTGGATAATTTTTTGTATCTTTGCATCTCAAACAAATCAAGCAATATTTATCTAAAACATTCTAATATGTCAAAAGATCAGATAGTTAATAAAGACGACCTCGTTGTCCGCTTTGCCGGCGATTCCGGCGACGGAATGCAGCTGTCGGGAACGCTCTTTTCCGATGCTTCTGCCCTGACGGGGAATGACATCGCCACCTTCCCCGACTATCCCGCCGAGATCCGTGCCCCGCACAACACCATCGCTGGCGTATCGGGCTATCAGGTGCATGTGGGTAACCATATTTACAGCTCGGGCGACAAGTGCGACATCCTCGTGGCTATGAACCCTGCTTCCTTCAAGTCGAATCTGAAGTGGGCAAAGAAGGGTGCTTCGGTGATTGTGGATATCGACACCTTCACCGACGAGGCTATGGAAAAGGCCGGCTACAAGGAGAACCCCTTCACCGACGAGATGGAGCACGCCTATACCATCATCAAGGCCCCCATCACATCGTTCACCGCCCGCATCGGTCAGGAACAGGGTGCTGACAAGAAGACTGCCGACAAGTGCCGCAACATGTTTGCACTGGGTATCATTTTCTATATGACGCACAAGAAACTTGACCAGACCTTTGCTTATCTGGAGCGCAAGTTTGCCAAGAAACCCGATGTCATCAAGCTGAACAAGGCTGTGCTGAGTGAGGGTTATGAGTATGCCGACAAACTGGAGGTTATCCACTCCCATATCTTCGAAGTCGCCCACGCCGAGATGCCCAAGGGCCGCTACCGCAATATCACCGGTAATGTGGCCACTGCTTGGGGTCTGCTGGCTGCTTCTGAGCGTAGCGGACGCCGCCTGTTCCTTGGCAGCTATCCTATCACTCCTGCCACGGATGTGATGGTCGAGCTGTCAAAGCACAAGGCTTTGGGTGCTCGCGTGTTCCAGGCCGAAGACGAGATTGCAGGTATCTGCTCCGCTATCGGTGCCAGCTATGCCGGCGCCCTGGCCTGCACCAGCACTTCCGGTCCCGGTCTGTCGCTGAAGAGCGAGGCTTTGGGTCTTGCTGTGATGACCGAGTTGCCTTTGGTGGTGGTCGATGTCCAGCGTGGCGGTCCCTCCACGGGTCTGCCCACCAAGACCGAGCAGAGCGACTTGAACCAGGCCCTCTATGGCCGTAACGGTGAGGCTCCCCTTATCGTTGTCGCCGCCTCGAGCAGCGCCAACTGCTTCTACTGGGCTTACACCGCAGCCAAACTGGCTTTGGAGCACATGACTCCTGTCATCCTGCTTACTGACGGCTATCTGGGCAACGGCTCTCAGCTGTTCCGCATTCCGAAGGTCGCTGACCTGCCGAGCATCACTCCTCGTCTGGCCAAGCCCAACGACCCGAACTACCGTCCTTTCCGCCGCGACCCCGAGACCTTTGCCCGCGAATGGGCTCTGCCCGGCATGGAAGGTCTGCGCCATCGCGTAGGCGGCCTTGAGAAATGCCCCGACGGTCCTCTTAGCACCGACCCGGAGAACCACGCCCTGATGACCTACAACCGTCAGGAGAAGGTGAACCGCGTGGCCAACTACATCCCCAATCAAGAGGTGACTGGAAACCCCGACGCTGACCTGCTCGTTATCGGTTGGGGCGGCACTGCAGGTGCTATCACCTTGGCTGTGGAAGAGCTGAACAACGAAGGCAAGAAAGTGGCCTATACCCACTTCAACTATATCTGCCCGCTGCCTAAGAACACCGGCGACATCCTGCGCAAGTACAAAAAGATTGTGGTCTGCGAACTGAACAACGGTCAGTTTGCCGGCTACCTGCGCTCCCAGTTCCCCGAGTGCCCCATGCAGCAGTACAACAAGATTATGGGTCTGCCTTTCGAGGTCGGCGAGCTTAAAGAATGTTTCACCAAAATTTTAGGAGAATAAGTCATGGCAAAGAGACATTTCGTTCCCAAAGCGGGAGTTGAATATACAAAGGCTGATTTCACCAGCGACCAGATGGTAAAATGGTGCCCCGGATGCGGCGACCACGCCATTCTTTCCTCTCTGTTGAACACCTTCCCCAAGACCGGCCACAAAAAGGAGAATATCTGCATGGTGTCCGGTATCGGATGCTCCTCGCGTATTCCTTATTATGTCGACACCTACGGTTTCCACAGCATCCACGGTCGCGCTTGCGCCATCGCCACGGGTGTGAAACTGGCCAACCCCGAGTTGAGCGTCTGGGTGAATATGGGCGACGGCGACTCCATGGCTATCGGTGGCAACCACCTTATCCATGCTGTCCGCCGCAATCAGGACTTCAACATCACTATCTTCAACAACGAGATTTACGGCTTGACCAAGGGTCAGTACAGTCCTACCACCAAGTTCGGACAGGTGACAAAGACCTCTCCCTTTGGCACTATCGACTACCCCTTCAACCCCGGTGAGTTGGTGATGGGTGCTCAGGGTACCTTCTTCGCCCGTTCGCTCGACTGTGTGCCCGCCCTCACCAGCCAGGTGATGGAGGCCGCTGCCAAGCACGACGGCACCAGCGTGGTGGAGGTTCTGCAGAACTGCATGATCTTTAACGATAAGACCCATGCAGCCATTACCGATCGCGCCGTGCGCGACGACCGCACCATTGTGCTTGAGAATGGCAAGCCCATGATTTTCGGCAAGGAGAAGAACAAAGGTATCCGTTTCAATGGACGTTGCCTCGAGGCCGTCACTATCGGCGAGAACGGCATCACCATGGACGACATCATGATTCACCACGAGGACACTGAGGACACCGGTATCCACATGATGCTGGCCCGCATGAGCGGCGACCTGCCCGTGGCTCTTGGTGTTATCCGCAATGTCGAAAAACCTTCCTACACCGAGTTGTACGAGAACCAGATGGACGAGTGCAAGGCCAACGGCAAGTACAAGTGCGTGGATGACCTGCTGAACTCCGGCGACACTTGGGAGGTCTGAGTGTAGTTGAGAATTGAGAATTGAAAATCGGGAAATGGCTGTGAGTGTATCCAGATGATTCTTGATTTTCAATTCTCAATTCTATTTAGTTATCAATATTCAATTCTCAATTTTCATTTAAATGTCAATCGCACCGAAGTACGACCCCAGCATTGTAGAGGAGAAATGGTACTCCTATTGGCTGGAGAAAAAATTCTTTCATTCAGAACCCGATAATCGTAAGGCTTATACTATTGTGATACCGCCGCCCAATGTGACGGGTGTGCTGCACATGGGCCACATGCTCAACAACACCATTCAGGATGTGCTGATACGCCGAGCCCGTATGCTGGGCTTGAATGCCTGCTGGGTACCTGGCACCGACCACGCCAGCATCTCCACCGAGGCCAAGGTGGTCGCCATGCTCAAAGAACGCGGCATCGACAAACGCAGTCTGACGCGCGACAAGTTCTTGGAGTATGCATGGGAGTGGAAGGAGAAGTATGGTGGCATCATCCTCAAGCAGTTGCGTAAACTCGGTGCCTCGTGCGACTGGGATCGTACCGCCTTCACCATGGACGATGTCCGCTATGAGAGCGTCATCCGTGTTTTCGTCGACCTCTACAACAAGGGCCTCATCTATCGCGGCGTGCGTATGGTGAACTGGGACCCCCAAGCCCTTACAGCCGTCAGCGACGAGGAGGTTATCTACAAGGAGAGCCACGGCAAGCTTTATTATCTGAGATATTACTTGTCGGACGGGTCTGACTTGTCCGACTTGTCTGAACAGTCCGGCATCAAGCAGGACGAGAAAGGTCAGTTCATTGTGGTGGCCACTACCCGTCCCGAGACCATCCTTGGCGATACCGCTGTCTGTGTGCATCCCGAAGACCCGCGCTACACTGCTTTGAAGGGCAAGAGTGTGGTCATCCCTGGTGTGGGCCGTGCGGTGAAGATTATCATGGACGAGTATGTCGACCGTGAGTTTGGTACAGGTGCATTGAAAATCACTCCTGCCCACGACATCAACGACTACAACCTTGGTTTGAAATACAGCCTCGAGACCATCGACATCTTCAATGACAATGGTACCCTCAACGAACACGGTCTGCAGTATGCAGGCATGGACCGTTTTGCCTGCCGTAAGCAGATTGTCAAAGATCTTGAGGAGGCCGGTCTGATTGAGAAGATTGAGGACTACACCAATAATGTGGGTCATTCCGAGCGCACCGATGCAGTCATCGAACCCAAGCTTTCTGCCCAGTGGTTCATGCGTATGAGCGATGTGGCTAAGAAGGCTCTCGAGGTAGTGGAGGACGACACCATCCAGTTCCACCCTGCCAAGTTCAAGAACACTTACCGCCACTGGCTGGAGAACATCAAGGATTGGTGCATCAGCCGTCAGTTGTGGTGGGGTCACCGCATCCCTGCCTACTACTACGATGTGGATGGCAAGAGCGAGGTGGTGGTGGCCGCCACACGAGAAGAGGCCTATCGTCTGGCCTGCGAGAAACACCCCGGAGCCGTGAAGAGTGCCGACGACTTGCGTCAGGACGAAGATGTGCTCGACACCTGGTTCAGCAGCTGGCTGTGGCCTGTCAGCCTGTTCGACGGTATCCGCAATCCCGACAACGAGGAGATTAAATATTACTACCCCACCGAGACCCTTATCACCGCCCCCGACATCATCTTCTTCTGGGTGGCACGTATGATTATGGCAGGCGAGGAGTACCGCAAGGAGGTGCCTTTCCACCATGTCTATTTCACGGGTATCGTGCGTGACAAACTGGGCCGCAAGATGTCGAAGAGTCTGGGCAACAGCCCCGACCCCATCATGCTGATTGAGAAGTACGGCGCCGACGGTGTGCGTATGGGTATGCTGCTCACCGCCCCCGCGGGCAACGACATTCCCTTCGACGAGAGCATCTGCGAGCAAGGCCGCAACTTCTCCAACAAGATATGGAACGCCCTCCGTCTGGTGAAGGGTTGGGAAGTGAGCGACGGCTCCGACCAGTCCGCCCAGTCCGACACCCTCTACAACAACAACGTCAGCGTCCAGTGGATGGAGATGCGCATGGCGCAAGTGCTGGAAGAAATTGAGAAGGACTTCGACGAGTTCCGCCTGAGCGAAGCCCTTATGAAGAGCTACAAGCTCGTTTGGGATGATTTCTGCTCCTGGTATCTGGAGATGATCAAGCCTGCCTATGGCACCCCTATAGACCGCGAGACCTACGAGGCTACACTCGGTATCTTCGACCGCCTGATGCGTATCCTGCACCCCTTCATGCCTTTCGTCACCGAGGAGATTTGGCATGCCCTGGCCGACCGCCCCGAGGGCTCCAGCATCATGGTGCAGCACATGCCCCACAGCGTGTTCTACGACCAGCGTATGCTCGACGACTTCGAGATGGCACGCGAGATTATCGCCGGTGTCCGCAACCTGCGCAACAGCAAAGGACTTTCGCCCAAGGAGGTGTTGGACCTTTATATCAAAGGCCATTGCCCTGCCATGTTCAACGGCATCATCTGCAAGCTGGGCAACGTGGGCAAGATTGAGTCCGTCACCGACAAGGTGGAGGGCGCACTGAGCTTCATGGTCGGCACCACCGAGTGCTTCGTGCCTGTCAGCCTCAACATCGACAAGGAGGCCGAACTGAAAAAGCTCAACGAAGAGCTGAAGTATGCTGAAGGCTTCCTCGCCTCCGTCATGAAGAAACTCAGCAACGAGAAGTTCGTCAACGGAGCCCCCGAGAAGGTGGTAGCCGTCGAGCGTCAGAAGAAAGCCGACGCCGAAAGCAAAATAGCCGCCCTCAAAGCCCAGATAGAGGCCTTAGGTTGATAGAATTCTAATTGCGAATGCAGCGCGTTCGCAATGCAAATGTAGATTGGGCACTCACGCGTGCCCAATTTTTTTTTGCCATTCAGTGCCGAAGGCACGTCATCTTATTAACCCCACACTAAACGAAGAGCAGTGCGGGGTATCGGTATAGGGACAGGCAGCGTGCCGAAGGTACGCAACAGTACCTCATTCGTCCGAAAAAATGTAGTATTTATGCTTTTCGTCGTCCAAAAAAATGTATTATTTTATGCTTTCATCGTCCGAAAAAATGTAAAATGTAACGAATAATAATTGATATGCAGATGGTTATCTGGGTGGAGTGATGAGAATTGAAAGAAATAATAAAAAAAGTATTTTAATATCAGAAACTTTGTTTATTTTTGCATCATAAATAATGCGTAATGGAGATAAAAGATATTTATAAAATAGGTGTTGATACAAAATACACAAGCTTTGAGGAATTAGAGAAAAACCATGTCGTCTCTCAAGGATGGTCTGGTACTGGCGATTTATCTTTTGCTTTCCGTGACGAAGAAGGGTTTAGTCTGTTCTCTGATAATTTAGATATAATTGGCAGCGGTGATAATAAAATATCCTATACATTGCCTCGACTGTTAAAATATATAATACCTGGGGATATTATATTAGCATTCGAAGGGGATACTTTGGTAGGGATAACGCAGATACCAGAAAGGTTTATTTATTTCTACAACGAAAACGTTAAGGAATATAAAAATAGTTTATTTCCTGTAAATTGGGTAAAATGGAGTGATTTTTGTAAGGATAAGGATTTGCAAGGTCAAGGAGGTCAAGGTGTGAGGGGCATTGAAAAATCATATTTGGGAAACATCAATGATTACTGTAAACGCCATTGGAATGATTATACTTCTTCAAACAATATTAATCTTCAACCTCTTGACTGTGAAGACGAGTATGCCAAGAAAAATGAACAATTTGAAGAGAAAAAACGTAATAGTAAGATTTCATTTTTAAAAATGATTAATGATATTAAACATAAAAATATGATTACCCCTTATATAAATCTTCTTGAAAGCAATAAAAACATTATCCTAAACGGTGCTCCTGGTACTGGAAAAACGTATCTTGCCAAGCAGATTGCGGCGCAAATGATACTTGAGAAAGAGTACAACGAAGAAACAGCTTCGGATATTGAAAAGAAAAAGATGGATGAACAGTGTGTTCTTGTTCAGTTTCACCCAAGCTATGATTATACAGATTTTGTGGAAGGGTTAATACCTATAAATAAAAATGGGAATGTTGGTTTCGAAAGGTGTGATGGTGTATTCAAATCCTTTTGTCAAAAAGCCATTGGACATTCTTCTTCTAAAGTCACGCAAAAAGATGCTTATATGATGCTTGAATGGTGTAAGAATAATTTCCCTAATCACCCTATAATGTCTCTTCGTTCAAGCAAAGAGATATCTTTTGAATTAGAAGACGGCCAGATATATGCAATAGCCTCCTCAGGTAATAAATATCCTGTAAATGATGACAGGATTATATTTTTTCTTCAGACACAAGAATATAATCCGAGTGAGACGTATCCACCCACTATTGGGAAATATATATTAGATAATTATTCTGATGATATTGAGAAGACTCCGTATGTATTTATCATCGATGAAATAAACCGAGGTGAGATTTCTAAGATATTTGGAGAGCTATTCTTTTCGATAGACCCAGGCTACAGAGGCACAGCCGGAAGAGTGAAAACACAATATCAGAAGCTTGTGAAGGAAAAAGATGTCTTTTACGATGGCTTCTATGTACCAGAGAATGTCTATATCATTGGCACTATGAATGATATTGACCGCAGTGTCGAAAGTATGGATTTTGCTTTCCGCCGCAGATTTGCTTTCAAAGAGGTTACGGCCGAAGAGAGCCAGCAGATGCTTGATTCTGATTCGGCATGGGGCAAAGATGAAAATGGGAAATCCCGTAAACCCTCGCCCGAAGTCATTTCTGACATAAAAAAGCGCATGGATAATCTGAATGAAGCAATTTGTCCTGACAAAAAAGATTCAAACAAAAAGGGTATTGAAGGACTATCTTCGGCATATCACATCGGTGCAAGCTATTTCTTGAAACTGTCACATTACATGGAAGGAGGTGCCGATTTGGCATATAAAAAACTATGGGACTATCATTTGAAAGGATTGCTGTTTGAATACCTTCGTGGGATGCCGGATGCCGAAGATAAACTTGATGCATTGGGAGAAGCTTTTGGTATCAAAAAGTCAGATAGCATCCCGTCATGAGCCGTCTACGTATTACCGACAACCACGTGGCAGTAGAAATCACCCATGAGAGTGATATAGGGTATTGCCATGATGAAATAGATGACAATGCTCGAAAAGATTTGCAGCGAATAGCCAATGCTCAAATAAAAGACCTAAAAGGTGATAAACGCCCGAATCTGTTGGTTTTTCCAAGAGACTTAGGCTACTATGGTGATGATGTAGGCGAAGGCCGGATTATTAGCTTTCATGATGACTGCATTTCTACAGGCAATATAATGGGATTTGTCGGGGTGAACGACACTCAAGTGGACATCATTTCCCGCTTCGCAAAAACAGATGGCGAAGACTACTTCCTGCACTATATGCTGCAGAGGGTGTTTGCCATCAACCTGTTTGACATTAAGCATACGACCAGTAGCCAGCCAATATTTGACTTCTTGCTCTACCTGTTTCCATACTTTCTCAAGAAGGCACTTCGGCAAGGCATATATAAGAAATACAGACGGTTCGAATACAATGACTCTAATATACGTGGGCCTATCGATGTGAGCCGGCATATCAGGGATAATATACCTTTCCGTGGAACGGTGGCGTATTCGACACGTGAACATACCTATGACAATGAGGTGACAGAGTTGATTCGACATACGATAGAATACATCAAAACTCACCCAATGAGTAATGGTGTATTGAATTGTGATCAAGAGACTAAAAATGCCGTCATGACAATGACGCTAGCCACCCCAACATACAATACGAGAGACCGCAACAGAATAATAAATCTTAACCTGAGGCCTGTTACCCATCCATACTACTCTGAATACACTGCATTGCAGAAAATATGCCTTCAGATTCTCAGATACGAAGCATTAAAATATGGACAGGAAAAGGATAAAATATATGGTGTTCTGTTTGACGGTGCCTGGCTCTGGGAAGAATACTTGGGTACCATATTCGCCAAAGCAAGATTGGATATTACGCATGCCAAGAATAAGACTGGAGAAAATGGAATAGCTCTCTATGAAAATGGACGAAAGTGTTACTACCCGGATTTCTATAGGAGTAATAATTGTGCGGAAACGTCTTTTGTATTGGATGCAAAATACAAGCGCTTAGGATCTGACGAGAAAGTCGATAGTCAAGACGATGAGAAAACAAATACTATTGCTATAGGTAGAGAAGATTTGTTCCAGATGATAACCTATATGCATGTTCTGCCAGCTCGGCATTGTGCATTGCTCTACCCGATAGAGCCGTATGTGTCCAACACCAGTGGCATTGTACTATCTACACCACGAAAACTGCTTGGATATGGTGGCGAAATAATTGGTATAGGAATTCCAATTGCTAATGATGCCGAGTATTCCGCATTCTACTCGTCTCAAGAGGGTACAGAAAGTGCTTTGGTTGCCAAAATCCAGAAATGGATGGGAAATCAATAGCGGTAAGATAAGGGTGAGTCACAAGCCTTGTGTATAATATTTAGAACAAATCGCAATATATTGCGATTATAATCTGCTAAATGGAAAAATAGTTGTACTTTTGCACTGAAAATCCCATTATAATGTTATTTTGGCCTTGGATGTGCTGACAAATGAAATCGCATCTTTGATATGTAATTATACTTGATAAAAATGTTACTATTGTATATTTTATAAAGTATAATTCATAAAATATTTGTATCTTTGCACTGTCACAATAAATACAATTATTATGGAATTAATTGATAGACAAAGGTATATAGAGATGATAACCAAATGGCTTGGCAAGAGTTTGGCCATTGTGCTTACTGGACAGCGGCGTGTGGGCAAGAGTTGCATATTGCGTCTACTATGTGATAAGTTGTCCCGTGAGGGCAATGTGATATTCATTGACAAAGAGCAACGGCAGTTCGACAGCATCCGCACATACCTTGACTTGAACGAATATATCGATGCCCAATGGGTGGAAGGGAAGCACAACTACATCATGATTGATGAGGTGCAGGATATTGCAGAGTTTGAACGCACACTGCGCAGTTTCTACAATGAGCCCAACACGGATGTGATAGTCACAGGCAGTAATGCCAAGATGCTGAGCAGTGAATTGGCTACGCTGATAGGTGGCCGATATGTGGAGATATATGTCCAACCGCTATCTTTCATGGAGTTCCTACAGTACCATAAGTTGGATATCAATCATCCCGATGCATTAAATTACTACATCGAATACGGAGGCATGCCGGGTTTGGTGCAGGTGGGACTTGACCGAGAGAATGCTTATAAATACCTTGCAAGTATCTATGACACCACGCTGTTGAAAGACGTGGTGATGAGAAACCAAATACGCAATGTCGACTTCCTGACTAAGTTGGTGCAATACATGGCCGACAACGAAGGCAAACTCATCTCCGCCTCCAACATCAGTAAATATATGAAATCCATTGGCGAAACCATTTCGCCAGCGGTTATCATCAACTACCAAAAAATGCTGACCGAGTGCTATCTGCTCCACAAGGTAAGCCGCTATGACATCCATGGAAAACGGCTTTTTGAGAGTAATGAGAAGTTCTATTTCGAGGACCAAGGTATCCGCAATGTCATAGCAGGAGGGAGAAGAGATCAGGATATCGAAAAGGTAATAGAGGGTGTGATATATCAACATCTAATCCGCATGGGCTATGATGTGCATGTGGGGCAGTTGCAAGCAGGAGAGGTGGACTTTGTCTGCTCAAAACCGACAGGGGAGCGTGTATATGTGCAAGCATCCTACATCATCGCCGACGAAACCACGCGCGAAAGGGAATTCGGAACCCTCAGAAAGATTAACGACAACTATCCCAAATACGTCATCTCTATGACTCCATTGGTGTCACGTAACGACGATAATGGCATCACCCACTTGAATCTAAGACGTTTTCTTACGGAAGGACTTTAATGTATCTCATGCACAATATGAAAAGAGATAAAGTCATATTACATGGTGTATTATTATTACTTCTGCCTATTGCGGTACAGGGGCAGAGCGAGGTGACGCGGCGGGTGAGTGCTGGGGAGATGGGATACCGGGGACGGGTGGAGACGGTGCAGAGTACGGAGTTTTGCATGGACTCTGCCAACCGGTTCTTTGTTACCACGGCGGAGGCTTATAACGAACAGGGGCAGCGGACGGACATGTCGGTTGCCGACTTCCTCTATCAGACTAACTATCATTATGAGTATGACAGCAATGGCCGGTTGGTATACTATCTTGGTACGTACGCTGAAGGTGGTAAGGACAGCATTGTGTTCCACTACGACAAGAATGGCTGTCTGTTTGGTTTTGAGGGATACTTTTTGAGCGCCGACCCGACGGAAGGAAATAGCGTGACGGACTTCCTCGTTACCTGCGATGCCCAGTGCCGCGTGCTGAGATGTGCCACGGTGTGGGAGGACACAACCCTTTATGAATATGACGACAAAGGCAGGCTGACCCAGAAAACCATGCCGGGACATCCCGACAAGACCGTGACCTATCACTACGACAATAACGGCCGCCTCGTAACTACCCGTACTGGCGGCAAGCACTACGAGGATACCCATTACCGCTACGACGCAAACGGCGACACCCTCGAGGTGTGGCACACCAACTGGGAGCACCTTGCGGGAGAGACGGGTGACCACGAAATCGGCGTACACAAATACTTTCACTATACCCAATACGACGACCACGGCAACTGGACCCATGCTACTGTCACCGTGAAGCAAAACTCAGTAAAGGGAACCGACAAAACTTACACCGATAACATTATCAGAACGTTCAAGTACTACGAATAACAACACACAAAAAACTATGTATATGCTCAATCAAATCAATGTTCTACAAAAGTGCCGTACGCTAGCAAGCGTCACTTTTATTGCCGCTCTGTTGCTGCCCTTCGTTCTGCAGGGGCAGAGTGAGATAACCTACCGTGTGAGCGTGGCCGAGGCGGGCCTGCGCGGACCGGTGAAGCATGTGCAGACCCATCAGACTTGCGATGCGACTGCAAGACGCTGTTTCAAAGTGGTAGAAGAAGAGTTCAATGCCGATGGGTGGCGCACTGCCATTGTCTCCATCGACTCGTTGGGACGTTTTTATACCCGTTACGACTACACGCCCGACGGCCGCCTGCACAGCGTTATCGAAGGGTTCCCGCTGGCCTGGGACAGCATTGCTTTCAGCTACGACAAGCATGGCTGCCTGACGGGTTATAATGTTTTCGGTACTAATGTCGACACTACCGGTGGCAAAAAGTCCACACGGTTTACCATCCAATGCGACAAACAATGCCGTCCCCTCTTCCATATCGCAGAATGGGGCGACAGCTCCGAATACCGATACGATAGCAAGGGCCGTCTTGTCTACAAGGCTCTCCCTGGTGCCGAGATGACCTATTACTACGATTCCAAAGGCCGTCTGGAGCGGATTCGCACGGGGGCTGGTCGCTATGTTGACCAGTTCTTCCGCTACGACAAGGATGACAACCTTATCGAATCATGGCACTCGGACTGGGAGCAGGATGCCGGAGGCGAGCCCAACCCATCGCCCCACATCCGTTACACCATCCTCAAGACCGACAGCCACGGCAACTGGACCAAAGCCAAGACAAGAGTGACCGAATCCGGCAAGACCTATACCTGTACCATAGAACGCGTTATCAGCTACTACGAGTAGCCTCTTATCCCCATTCGCAACCACTCCGTTTTTCCCCATCAGGGTTCTTCTAAAGGCACCCTGATGGGGCTTTGAGGACGCTGTAAATTTGCTTTATATTTTCTATTTTCTTTCTATTTACTTTCTGAATATACAGTAAAACATAGTATAAAGCCACACAAAGAGGATTGTAAAACGAGGGGGAAGTGGGATGCTACATACACTTGATGAGGTTGGTTTGCCGTTGATTTGAGGGATAAGACACGAGGTAAGTTTTGCGTGCGGTTTGGGACAAAAAGAAGCTGCCCTCTCTATGGGGTGAGGGGGCAGCGGGGGAATGAAATGGAAAATGATGATATGAAAAAGGTTTACTGTCTCTTAGCCTTTTTGGCAGGGCGGATGTCTTGTTTTTTGCGGTTAATGTCTTGATGGTGTTTCTGGCGGTCGGCTTTGCAGCGTGCACGGAATTCTGTCAGCTGTTCCTCGGTGAGCACCTGGTCAATCTGTACACGTGTGCGGTACATTTCTTTGGCAATCTGCGCCTGGAGTGACGACTCGCGGTCGATTAGCGGGAAGAGCTTGTCGGATTGGTCGCCGTCCTGCATCATCAGGTTGCGGATTTGTGAGCGTATTTCGTCGAGCTCTTTCTGCAGTTTGGCGGTTTGTTTCTTGCAGTTCTCGGAGATGCCTTCGAGACGTTTTTTCTGTATGGCGGAGAGGTTGCTGACCATTTCCTCAACCTTTGGGGGCTCGGGGGGACCTTGGCGGTGGCGGTGTCCGCCGCCGGGTGCTTGGGCCATGAGCGTGGTGATGGTGAGGATGGAGATGATGAAGATGAATGTCTTTTTCATGATATGTTGATTGTGATAGGGTTGTTATTCGTAAAGGTATTCAAGTACGGCCGATTCGGAAAGCATGGCTGTGGTGGTGTAGTCGTCGTGATAGTCGTAGACGGAGGTGATGACATCGCTGATTTGAGCCTCGTTGTAGGTGCGTGTGAAGAGGATGGTGATGTTGAGTGCCACAGCGAAGACGGCACATGCCGCCACAGCGGTAATCCACCGCTGCATCCGTTGTCGGCGCAGGGTGTAGGGGGTGAGCAGTGGCATGGTGCGCACTCGTGCCATCACGGCGTCGGTGACGTCGATGGGACGTGTGTAGCGCAGTTCGCGTAGCTGCTGCATGAGTTCGTCTTCGGGTATATGTTCTGTTTCTTTCACGGCTTTTTGATGATGTTCTGTTTTGTGTTGTGTGCGGTGCGGGAGTGTCAGGGGTTGAGCATTTTCTTTAGGTTCTTCCGGGCACGGAAGATGAGTGACTCGACTTTGGCGGTGGAACACTGCATGACGTCGGCGATGTCGTTGTAGGAGAAGTCGCTGTAGGTGTAGAGGACAATGGCTGTGCGTTGCTCGGCATTGAGGCGTCCGATGGCCATGCGCAGCTGTTGCTGCTGTTCGCTGCTGATGATGGACTGCTCGACCGTTGGCTCGTCGGCGGGTCGGTCGGGCAGTGGGTTGTCGTCGGTGGGGACGATGTAGCGCTTCTGGTGTTTGAGCTCTTTGCAGACGACGTTGACAGTGATACGGTAGATGAAAGTACTCAGTTTCGACTTGAACTGGAATCGTGGGAGGGCTTGATAGAGCTCGACAAAGACTTGTTGAGTCATCTCCTCAATATCGAGTTTGAGGCCTCCCATTTTGAAGCAGAGGTTGGCCACGATGGTCTGGTAGGACTTGACAATCTCGGCATAGCGGTTGATGTTGCCTGCAAGTATGTCGCGGATTACCTCTTCTTCGTCCATGGTCGAATCTGTTATTATGTATTTCGGATGTGGGTTTTATTGCACTGTGGCCGCACTTTTTTTGTTGTTGGATGTAAGTGACACAATGGCAGTGCGTAGGGGCTATTTATACTTGAACTCTTCAATGTCGCGGCGTTCGCGTTTGGTGGGTCGGCCGGAGCCCCGGTCGCGTTTTTCGAAGGCATATTGACGCACCATTTGTATGCGTTCGTATTCCTCCTGCGGGGTGAGGTCGGTCATGTAGTTCTCGACGAGTTTGGCGCCGACCCTGTTGCCGAGGGGCTGCCGTACCTGGATGACACGGTGCAGCTGCTCGATGGAGACTTCGTATATCTCGCCAGCCTTGATTTCGTGAGAGGGTTTGAGCGGTTGCCCGTTCATGCGTACATGCCCGCAGCGGCAGGCATCAGTAGCAAGGCTGCGCGTCTTGTAGAGACGCACAGCCCAGAGATATTTGTCTATGCGGATGGGTTCGTCCATGGCTTAGTTGTTGCGGAAGACGTATGTGATGGTGCCGGTCTGCACTTCGGGCGCATCGTCCTTGGGACTGAATTTGGCCTTCATGGCAGCGGCTTTGGCTTTGCTTACCAGCGAGGCATCGGTGAGGGTGGAGCCTTTTTCGGGTGCCGACACCTGCGTGACGTTACCTGCGCGGTCGACCCATATCTTCACAACCACTTTACCCTCTTTGTTGGTGGAGGTGTTGGGCGAGGGAAGGGCACGTGCGCTGCGGCCAGCAAGACTGAAACCGGCACCGCCTTTGCCCGGAACGCCGTCGTAGCGGTTGGAGTTGGGGTCGCCGCCTTCCTTGCCCATGTTGCCGCTGCCGTAGGTGTTGCCCTCGCTGCCGCTGTTGGCGTTCTTGTTTTTATTGCCGCGGTTGCCGTTGAAGAGGGCGTTTTTGTTGATTTCGGGCTCTTTGGGGGGCTCGGGCTTGGTGGTGGTGGGCGTGGGGTTGTCGGTCTTGGCAGTGGAAGGTTTGTCGGACGAGTTGATGGGAGTGGTGGACTCGGTGCGCTGCGTGGACACCTGCTCGGTGGCAGTACGCGGACGGGGAGTACTGCTGGCTTCAGAGGCTTCGGGCATGGGGTTGTTGCCCAGACCGAAGTCGCTGTTGCCGAGGTTCACCTCGACACCCTCTTCGGGAATGGGCGGGTCGGGCGGGTCGTACCCGAAGGATAGGCATACGACGACAACCAGGGCCATGCAGAGGAGTGTGATGACACCCGATATGGTTCTGTTTTTGTCTTCTTGGTTCATTGGTAATAGTATTTCTATGTTAAATAGTATAGACTATCTATTTCTTCGGCGAGGTGGCAAGGATGACCTTGTGTTTGGCTCCGGTCTGCTCGTTGATGGCGTTGACGGCGTCGATGACGTTGACAACATACTGGACGGGGACAGTTTTGTCGGAACGGAGGACGATGCAGGCATCGTTCACCCCCGCTTCAATGCCCGAGGCAATGAGGGGTTGGAGGCCGTCGATGTCGGTGGGGGTGTTGCCCACTTGGAAGTTGTAGTTCTCGTCGATGTATACGGTGACATTCTGCTTGGCCATGGTCTTGCTGCCGCTCTCGGGGAGAAGGAGCTTGACGGCGTTGGGGCTGATAAGCGTGGATGTCATCATGAAGAAGACCAGCAGCAGGAACACCAGGTCGGACATGGTGGAGCTGTTGTTCTCGATGGAGAGTTTGTTTCTTGTCTCTATCATGGCTGTATAGTTTCTGTTATTCCAGTACTTCTAGGTTTTGTCCAGAACTAGTGGTGGTTATTAGGCGGGTTCGTGGAGGAGGTCCATAAACTCGGTGGCACGCACCTCGATGTCGAGAACCACTTTGTTGATGCGGGTGACGAGGATATTGTAAAGGAAGTAGCAGATGATGCCTACAATCAGACCGCCGATGGTGGTGACCATGGCTTCGTACATGCCGGTGGCAAGGACGGAGATGTCGATGTTGTTGCCGGCAAAGGCCATGTCCTGGAAGCAGGTGACCATGCCGGTGACTGTGCCAAGGAAGCCGATCATGGGGCCGAGGGAGGCAACGGTGGCCACGAGCGAGACACGTTTTTCGAGACGTGCCACTTCGAGCTTGCCCTCGTTCTCGATGGCGGCCTGGATGTCGGAGAGGGGACGTCCCAGACGCGAAAGGCCTTTGTCCACCATGCGGGCAAGGGGAGAGTTGGTGCTTTTGGAGAGCGAACGGGCACCGTCGACATCACCTTTGTGGATGTACTCGCGGATGCTGTTCATGAAGAGGTCGTCGTTGTCGGTTTTGATGGCCTGGCGCAGGGCAAGGTAACGCTCGACGGCGATGTAGATTGCCAGTGCGAGAAGGCATGCAAGGACGAGCATAATCCAACCTCCTTTGAGGGTCATGTCCCAGAGGGTGATACGTTCGGGAGAAGCAACGGCAGCCATGGTGTCTACTGCGGTCTGCACATCAGCCTGGTCGGCTTGAATCATTAAGAATGGGTTCATGGATAGATTGTTTTTATCTTTTGTTATTGTTTATTTTCAAAATCGGAATGTCATCTGCAGGGTGGGGGCGAGGCCTGTGGGGTTGGTGAAGTCGGGGGTGAAGGAGGGCGAGAAGTTAAGGGAGAGGTCGTCGTTGACCTGGAAGTCGTAGAGGTGCCCGAAGACGTAGGCATCGATAAGGTTGAGCCCGTAGACTGCTGCAGATATGATAACGAAGAGTTGGAAGTTTTTATTGTTCGATTGGTAAAGATTGTATATACTGCTGTTGGGGTAGTTGGTATAGCCTTTGAGTTGGGGGGTGCCACCGTTGACGCGGTGGAGATATTCATTCTTGAAGGCCGTCATGTTGGCATAGTAGTCGTAGACGAAGTATCCCACTCCGCCCAGGGCTGCGTAGATGATGGGTATTTTCCATGCCTGGCCGTTGTAGATCTGTCCGGCTCCGGGAATGAGGGAGAGAAGAACGGCCTTGGTGGGGTTGTGCGGTGTGGGTTGATGGATGGTGACGGCGGGTGGTGCTTCGATGATTACCTGTTGGGCAATAACAGAACTCGTCGCCATGAGAAAGAGGATGGCGATGAGTGCGTGGCGGAACGTCCTCGAGAGCGAGAGGACATGGGTTCTTGTGTTTATACTATCGCACAGTGTTTCACACATGTGGGTTAAGTAGTTTCAAGATTCGGTCGAAGTCTTCGTCGTTGTTGAAATGGATGGTGAGTGTGCCTTTGCCACGGCGCGAACGTTTGATTTCGACATCGGATTGGAGTGACTGCCGCAGTTGTGACTGGGCTACGCTGTGGGTGGCGGGCAGTTCGGGCTTGGAAGTGACGGAAGGTTTGGCGGGTCGTTTACTGGCCTTGACGAGCTGTTCGGTCTGATGGACGGAGAGGTGCCGGTTGACGATGTCGTGAAGGATGGCGAGATGGGTCTCGGGGTCGTCGACATTGATGAGCGCACGGGCGTGGGCCATGCTGATTTGGCCGGAACTGAGTGCCAGCTGTGTCTCGGCGGGGAGGTTGAGCAGACGGAGATAGTTGGTGATGGTGGAGCGGTCTTTGCCCACACGCTGGCTGAGCTGCTCGTGGGTGAGTTGGCATTCCTCGATGAGGGCGTTGTAGGAGAGGGCAATCTCTATGGCGTTGAGGTTCTCGCGCTGGATGTTCTCCACAAGTGCCATCTCCATCATCTGTCCGTCGGTGGCCACACGGATGTAGGCAGGCAGTTCGGTGAGGCCGGCCAGCTGGGAGGCACGAAAACGGCGCTCGCCGGCAATGAGCTGGTATTTGCCGTCGGGCATGCGCCTGACGGTGATGGGAGTGATGATGCCTTGTTCACGGATGGACTGAGCCAGCTCTTCGAGTGCATTGTCGTCGAACTCTTTTCGGGGCTGGAAGGGGTTGGTCTCGATGTCGTTGATGGGTACCATGCTGATAGCAGCGGTGACATCGGATGCGGGGCCGTTGATGGCTTCGACATCGATGTTGCCCAGTATGGCATCCAGTCCACGTCCGGGGATAAGGTTTTTCTTATTTGCCATTGGTGTGTTTAGTGCTTTGCTGTGATTTAGTGTCAGTGTTTATTTTATTGTCTTGGCGTTTCTGCAGAGGGGTGATGGGGGATGTTGCTGCGGGTATCAACTCTGGGAAGGAGTTTTCATCTTGTTGCGTTTCAGCATCTCGGTGGCAAGGTTGAGGTAGTTGACGGCTCCGGCACAGGTGGCGTCGTACATGATGACTGACTTGCCATAGCTGGGGGCCTCGGCAAGCTTGGTGTTGCGATAGATGAGTGTGTCGAAGACAAGGCGCTTGAAATGTGCACGCACGTCTTCAACCACTTGGCGGGCCAGGCGGAGACGGGAGTCGTACATGGTGATGAGCAGGCCTTCGATGGTGAGTTGGGGGTTGAGGCGGGTCTGTACGATGCGGATGGTGTTGAGCAGTTTGCCCAATCCCTCGAGGGCGAAGTATTCGCTCTGGATGGGGATGATGACCGAGTCGGATGCCGTGAGCGCATTGACGGTGATGAGGCCAAGGGAGGGACTGCAGTCGATAATGATGAAGTCGTATTGGTCCTTGATGGGGTCGAGGGCGCGTTTGATGAAATACTCGCGGCTTTTTTCGTTGACGAGTTCAACCTCCGCCCCCACAAGGTCGATGCGAGTGGGGAGGACGGTGAGGTTGGGTGTGTCGGTGGGTACAAGGCAGTCGGCAATGTCGGCCTGCCCCATGAAACATTCGTAGGCGCTCTTGTCCAGTTCGTCGGTGTTGATGCCGAGGCCGGAGGAGGCGTTGGCCTGCGGGTCGGCGTCGACAAGCAACACCTTGTACTCCATCACCGCCAGAGCGGCACTGAGATTGACGGCGGTGGTGGTTTTGCCAACACCGCCTTTCTGATTGGCGACAGAGATAATCTTACCCATGCCAGCGTCAGTATTTGAAGTCGATGTCGTCGATGGTATAGGAGGATTTCTCGTCTTCTTTGTCGAAGAAACCGTTGCTCTTGCTGTCGTCGGCGTTGTGGTATTCGCTCTCGGGGACTACGGGTTCGGGTTCGATGCCGGTCTCGATGAAGGAGATGGCGTTGGCCAGGCCTTTGCTGAATTTCTCGAAGTCTTCTTTATAAAGGAAGAGTTTGTTTTTGTCGATATAGAACTCGCCAGTATTGTTGTCGAAGATGCGGCGGCTTTCAGCAATGGTAATGAATTTGTCTCCTCCACGTGTTTCCTTCACGTCGAAAAAATAGCGGCGTTTTCCTGCGGGGATGGCTTGCGAATACAATTCTTCTTTTCTGTGTTCCATGTTATAATACGTTATTATTTCTGATTGCAAAAGTATAATTTATTTTTGAAAGAGCAGGGTGTGTCGTGGGAAAGTTATCAACAAGATGTTGTTACAGCGGTGTGTGTGATAAGGGCGTAAACAGCGCTTGGCATTAATTATCAGAGCCTAATGCGGCTGTGGGAAGGGCGTCTCTGTTGGTACCTGCGATTATTGTTTGTGTGTCATGATGTCGAGCACGGTGTCGTCTACTTGGTCCATGCCGTCGTGGCCGAGACGGCCAAGGTTGCGGATGGAGCAGTCCACGTCGCTTTCGCTCAGGCCGTCGGTGGCATCCACCACACAGTCGTGGTAGGCCAGCTCGGCACTGACGAAGGCGCTGTAGAGGCCGGTGCTCATCTTGAGGGCGCAGCTGGGTTTGGCACCGTCGCATACCATGCCGGCAATGGTGTTGATCATGTTCTTGATGGCATAACACATCTGTTCGAACGAGCCGCCATGGAGAAACACGATGCCGCAGGCCACGCCGATGCTGGCGTTGACAATGCCGCAAAGAGCACTGAGTCGGCCGATGCCGCGCTTGATGTAGATGGACATGAGGTGGTTGAGGACCAGTGCACGGGTTATCTGCTCGTCGGTGCACCCTTTGGCCTTGCCGTAGTTGTAGACGGGGAGGGTACAGGCAATACCCTGGTTGCCGCTGCCGCTGTTGCTGTAGACGGAGAGTGTGCAGCCGTCCATGCGGGCGTCGGAGGCGGCCACGGTACGTGCCACAACGGTGTGGACGATGTCTCCGGCGGCGTTCTCCATCAATATCTTGCCTGTCTGCAAGCCGTAGCCTTTAAGACCTTCGGTGGCAGCAGCGTCGTTGTATTTGACGGTCTCATTGATGAAGTCCAGCTCTTCGATAGGCGCGGTGGTGGCATAGTCGTATACCATCCGGGCGGTGAGGTTGAGGCCGTCGGATCCGGCTTTCTCCTCGGTGGTGTCGGTGTTGGGAGAGGTTGCAGTGCCGTCGTAGATGACTTTGCCGTTGCGTGCAATGAGCACGAAATGGGTGTGGCGCTGGCTGATGATGGCAGTGGCGGTGTCGTCGCCTGCTGAGCAGATGCACTCGATATAGAGCTTGTCGCATGGGTCTTTCACCCCGATGGCAATCCGCGAAGCGTTGTTGGCAAGCCATTGCTTGGCTTTTTCCACCTGCTCGGCGGGCAGGG
>Ga0247611_10002489_pt1 | contig 29621 bp, 32 predicted proteins | sample 177DNAGHGhighgp2_FD_192422 | JGI IMG/M metagenome (GOLD analysis project Ga0247611, IMG submission 192422) | Sheep rumen microbial communities from Palmerston North, Manawatu-Wanganui, New Zealand - 1770 DNA GHGhigh gp2 | ecosystem: Host-associated > Mammals > Digestive system > Stomach > Rumen... | reverse complement strand
CAATTGTATATCCTACACCTACCCCAATTGCAGTAATTGATGGTTCTTCTGTACCAATATAAACTTTTAAGTCTAATTTTTCAATTATGTAATTAACTTTATTTAAAAGCTTAATCGTATCTAATTTTAACTTATTTTCATCGAATTGTTTTTGTATCCTCTTTTTTGCTTTATCACTTTTTAAATCTATTTTTTTCAAATCTATTTCAGCTATTTTTATTTTTTTTAAAACATATATTTTTAGAGAAACTTTATTGTTTTTATTTGTAATTTTACTTTGATTTTTTGGTAATACTATTTTAAAATTTTTAATTTCTAATTTTACATTAATTGAGAAAAACAATTTTAATAGCACTAAAATTATTGCTAATATTATAAAAAAAATCATTTTTATTGTCCTTTAAAAATTTATAAACATATAAATATCCTTTTCATATTTTTTCCAAATTTTATTTATTTATACTTTTTTTATGAATATTTTTTTCCTTTTTGCGCATAATACTACTATCCTAATTTTTTGGAGGTGTTTGATATGTCAGAAAAAAATAACAAAAAAAATAATAACAACAATAAAAATAACAATAATAACAACAATCAAAACAGACAAAACAACAACAATAACAACAATTAATTACAAAAATCCGCCAAAAGACACAATATGTCTCCTGGCGGATTGCTTATATTCAATTTACCCCTCGCTATTTACTATATCAACAGCATAGCTTTTCACATCTTTTTTATTAAACCATGCCTTAAAAAGCTTTTTTTCACTTTTATTTAAATTCTCTATTTTTAAGTATTTTGTATCAACATTTTCACCTTTTGAATCAAATATCGAAACTTTAATAAATTTATTATTTAAATTTATTTCTTCTGAATTTTGAACATATCCATATACTCTAGCTTGCACTTTTATTGCTTCAGCTTTTTCAATTGATATTTGATTTGGAAGCTCATATTTTAGTTCGATTGGTTTAAAGTTCACATTTAACCCAATAAATATCAAAAATCCAGTTAAAAGAAAGCCTGCTGCTACAAGTAATACAATTTTTAAATCTTTATTTAAATCTGTCATTTTATTTCTCCATTCTTTCTTGTAGTCTATAATCTCTCCTATTTTAATTCTTTTCTACTATTTTGTACTGTTTTTATAGTATCTTCCAAAGATATTTGCAATAAATTCATTGCCTCTGCCATACTCTTTTCTAAACCTGCAAGAGCATCTGCTAAAACCTTCTCCGTGTTATTTAACAAGCCATCTGCATATTCTTTGGTTCCATTTGTAATTTCTCTAGACATTTCATTTGCAGTTTCAATTATTTCATTCTTTTGTTCATAAGCTTTTCTTGTTATCTCATGTTCATCTATCATAGAAATGATTCTATTTTCTGCTTCTTTAACAACGCCATCAGCTTCTTTTTGTGCTTCTAGCAATATTCTCTGTCTTTCTTCTTTTATCCATTTTGCTTGTTTAAGCTCATCAGGAAGCTTTAATCTTATTTCTTTTACAACATCTAATAGTTCCTCTTTATCTATTATAGTTTTTGCTGTAAAAGGTACAGATTTTCCTCTTTCCAAAATGTCTTCCAATGTTTCTAATAAAGTAAATATTTCCATGATTTTCTCCCTTTCTGTTGCGTTCTGCAACATTTTTATGTCTATATTGTTATAAAAAATAAAAATGCCCTTCCATATTTTCTTTTTTCAAAATTCGAAATTTTTCTTTCATTTAATAATTCTTCTACTTTTTCTGGTTCATCTGTTTCTGCAATAATTATCCCCTCTTCATCAAGCATATCGTACTCTAATAATAATCTTATTGCATTTATTATATAATTTGTTTTATAAGGTGGATCTAAATATATAATGTTAAATTTTTTATTTTTATTTTTTTTTAATAATTCTATATAATCACAATTAAATAATTTTATTTTTTCTTCTAAATGGGTTTTTTCTATATTTCTTTTAATAATTTGTATTGCTTTTTTTGAATTATCACATAATGTAACCTCTTTAGCACCACGACTGGCAAATTCTAATCCTATTGCTCCGCTTCCGGAAAATAAATCTAAAACAACTGAATCATAAATTTTTAAATTTATGATATTAAATAATGATTCCTTTACTCTATCTAATGTTGGTCTAGTATCATTACCCTCCAAAGTAAATAAATTTGTTCCTCTTGCTGTTCCGCTTATTATTCTCATTTAAATCCTTTCACATTTAAAATATAAATTTTATTAGTTAAGTATGTATAAAAAACAAAACTACACTATTGTTCATTTTTTATGTTGTTTCTATTTTATATCAATTTCTACATTTGTCAATAGAATTAACACAAATGTAATATACATTTAACATTCTTGTAACATAATAGTTACAATTTAGTAATAAAACCAAAGAAAGCTATTCTCTTTATAAGAGAATAGGCTTTCGTTATCTTTTGTTTCTTTATTTTAATTATCTTTGTTAACTTCTTTTAATAATTCTAATTGTGAAATTAATAATGATTCCATTTTTGCTTTATATATATCAAATTGTTTTTGCAAACTATCTAGTTCTCTTTTTTTCAAAGTAGCTTTTTGTTCCAATTCAATTGCTTCTCTTTCAGCTGTTGATTTAGCTTCAGCTACTAATTGGTCTGCTTGTTGTTTTGCAACATTTTTAACCTCTTCAGCAGTTGATTGTGCCATTACTAAAGTATTTTGAAGAGTACTTTCTAGACTTTTATATTTTTCTATTTCTTTTTTCAAATCTTCTAATTGTTTATCTTTTTCTTGTAAGTCTCTGTTTTTTTTGGCATAATCTGCCCCTATTTCATCTAGAAAATCATCGACTTCTTCAACATTATAGCCATTCATCATTTGTTTTGAAAATCTCTTATTTTCTACATCTAAAGGTGTAAGCATAATAAAGCCTCCTTACTATTGTATATCATTGTTAATTTTTTAATATTAATCTATATTATTTTTATTTAACCATGATACAGATAGCTTATTTTTAATTTCTTCTCTAGCCATTTCATTTGTTATTTCATAGTTCATAGGTGCAATTAAGAAAATTGAGTTAGATACTTTTTGAATATGTGCATCTAAACAATATACTCCTCCACTTATGAAGTCTACAATTCTTCTAGCAACATCTTTATTAACATATTCTAAATTTACAATTACTGATTTTCTTTCTTTTAAAAATCCACAAATTTCTTCAGATTGTTCAAAAGTAGTTGGTTGTGAAATAACCATTCTTACTGATTGTTGTGGCATTGCTGAAACTTTATTTTTCTTCATAAAGCTCCTTTTTTCCTCTACCATTGGTTCTTGTTCTTCCTCATCATAATAGTCATTATCGTATATATCATTTTCTCCTTCATATTCTTCCCCTACAGGTTCCATTCCTAATAAATTCCAAACCTTGTTCATTATTGCATTAGCCATTTGTTTAACCTCCTAATTTTTTCCTCTAAAATAAAATCCATTTTAAGTATCTTATATTTTTAAATTTTTGTCAAGAGTTTTTTGAAAATGTAATAAAAAAATAATATTTTTGTAACATAATTGTAATATTTATTTTTTTGGATACAACATAATTACATCATATACTTCTATTCCCCTATAATTACTTGCATCTATTTGAAGTGCCTGTAAATCTTCCACCGTATATGAGCCTATTATTGAATATCTTTCGTTTGTCTTTTTAATTTTTATGTAACATTTTGATGTACCAATTGAAGTTTTTCTTAAAACATATTTTGAATGATTTTCATCTTCTAAAATTGCATCATTAGGAACTTTTATACCTGCTACGCTCCACCATGTTATATTAAATGATATTTTTCTGTAACTTCTCAATTCCTCTGTTAGAGTATTTACTTTGAAAATAATCAGTACCTTTCCATCATCTTGTATTTTTGTATAAAAAATCTCTGCAGTTACTTCAGTTCCATTAGATAGAGTTAATAGCACCTTCTTTTCTTTTTCAGCTTGTTTTGCTGGAAGAGAATTTAATACTGTTCCAATATAACATTCAAAATTATTTATTACTTTTGCTTCTTCGTTACTTGAAGATACTATTTGTCCTGTTTTGACATCTAATTCATTTAGTTTCTTTTCCGTTAAATCTTCAAATCCATCAGGTTTTAGTACATTTTCTAGTCCATCAACTCTATATGATACTATTCCACTTTTAGGAGCTACAATATATTCAGAGCCCTCAATTAGCTTTTTCTCATATTTTTCTCGTTTTTCTATAAGTTTTTTTATATATGATCCACTCTTGCTGTTTTCTCCAGCAATAGTTGCTTTTTTTAACATTATCTCTGATATTTGTTTTTTATATTCTGAAAGATTTTTTACATCATTTAACATTTTTAAATCTTGTAATTTTGAATCTATCTGTTCATCTAAATTTCTTATATCTGATGAAGTGAATAGATTTTCTTTCTCTAATGCTTTTTGAATTTTCTCATTTACCTCATCAATTTGTGCTTGAAGTTTGCTTTCTTCTTTACCATAATATCTGAAGATTGTCTGCTTTTTTGCAGCCTTTTCTCCTTCTAAAATAATTTGATTAATACCATTTTTATAATTTTTTCCTTTCACTGTTACTTCATCTCTAATTATATATCCTGTTGCACTTTCTTCAGCAGTTAATGTACCATTTTCAACTGTAATAGTGTCTGATGGTGTTTTTATAATTAGATAAATAGCATATATTATGTATAATGTTATAATTATAAAAATAGCATTCATTACTATTTTCTTTTTTTCTTTCCTTTTTCTCGTTTCATTTAAATTTACAAGTTTTCCCAATTCATTTCCTCCAAAATTTGTTGGACACCTACTTGTCCATCAATCCAAATTGTTTCCTTGTTTTTTCTAAACCATGTAAGTTGTCTTTTTGCATATCTTCTTGTTTCCTGTTTTATTTTATTTATCATTTCTTCTTTTGTAAGTTCTTTGTTTAAATATTGAACTACTTCTTTATATCCTAGTCCTTGCATTGCTGTAGGAAAAGTGTCATATTTGTCTAATAAATCTTTGACTTCTTGAATTAGACCATTTTCTATCATAATGTCTACTCTTTTATTAATTCTTTCATACAAAATCTCTCTATCCATATTGATTGCAAATACTTTAAAATCATATTTTGCTCCTTTTTTTCGAGATTCCATTTCAAGTTCTGTCTTTGTTTTTCCTGTTTGATGATAAATTTCTAAAATTCTTAAAACTCTTTTTTTATCATTTTCACTTATTTTTTGCATTGCTCTTTCATCAATTTCTTTAGCTTTATTACAAAGAATTTGTAGACCTTGTTCTGTCTCTGCTTGTTTCTCTAATTCTTTTCTATATTTTTCATCAAATTCAATTTGAGGATATTCAATTCCATAAATAAGACTATCTGCATATAAACCTGTTCCTCCAACTACAATTGGTATTTTTCCTTTTGATAAGATTTCTTCTATTGCATTTTCTGCCTGTTTCTTGTACTCTGCTACACTAAATCTTTCATTTGGTTTTGCTACATCTATCATATAATGTTTTATTCCTTGCATTTCTTCTGGCGTTGGCTTCGCTGATCCTATATTCATATCTCTGTAAATTTGCATTGAGTCACATGACACGATTTCACCATTTATTTTTTTTGCAAGTTCAATTGATAGTGCTGTTTTTCCTGATGCAGTTGGTCCTACAATTACAATAACTTTATCCACTTTCTTGATATCCTTTCCGTGCATTTGGGACCGGTTCTTTTTTGCACGGTCATTATGGACCAGTTCTTTTTTGCACACTTTCAATAAATCTTATCAAACCATTTTGAATATTTTTAAAATAAATAATCTCTACAATAATTAATACAATAAAAATAATTATCATTCTTTTTATTTTTATCTCCATATCTTCTTTTGAAACCATTCCGCTTTTTGCTTGTGTAAATATACTTGCAACCTGTGTTAGAGTTATAAATCCGTTTATAGGTATAAATACGAGTAAAACTATCCTTTGTACTTCACTTACCATTTCTCTTTTTGGATATTCTACACCTATTTTTGATATCCAAAACAATATTAGTGTAAGTATTGTTATAAATATTGTTCCAATAAATATATACGAAACTCGTACTATTATATTTTCAAATTCTTTTGTGCTATTCCATACAAAAACAACATATATTATGAATAGCACAAATATTATAAAATTAATTAGCGACATTTTTTCCTCTCTTTGTTAATATATAATATCTACTTTCTTGCAAATTTTCTTTCTATATCATATTTTGACATTTTAATAACTGTTGGTCTTCCATGTGGACAAGAGAATGGATTTGGAAGTTTTAGAAGTTCATTCATTAAGCTATTAACCTCTTCTTCTGTTAATGCCATATTTGCTTTAACTGCAGCTTTGCAAGCTACTGTTGCAATGAATTTTTCTTCTTTTTCTTGTTTTGCTGTTCTTGCTACTGTGTTTATTTCATCTAGAGTTTCCATGAATAGCTCTTTTGTATCTAAATCTATACAAATATCTGGAACACCTGATACTTTAAGGGTATTTTCACCAAATTCTTCAACTACAAAACCAGCTCTTTCAAATAGTTGTAAATTATCTTTTGCTATTCCCATCTCTTTATTTGTTAATGTTATAACATCTGGCAATAGTAGCATCTGAGATTCTTTTTGTGTATCATTAAAGAAATTCTTTTTTACTTTTTCATATAAAATTCTTTCATGTGCTGCATGTTGATCCATTATATATAATTCTTGATTCATTTCTAGAATAATATAAGTTTTAAAAGCAATTCCTATAAATTTATATGTTGGCTTTTTATATTCTTCCATTTCTTCAAATACTGATACATTGTCATCTAGCTCTTCCTCTGTTATTTTGTACTCATCTTTTTTCGAATCTTTTTTAGGATCTTCCGGCTTTAATCGTCCTCCATAAGGCTCTTTTCCAAATATTTCTCTATACATTGATTCAAATGATAAAATTTTGTCTTTTACTTCCTCAACTTTTTCGGTTTGAGTTTTATCATCTTTAATTGATTTGTCCTCTGTTAATGTATTTTGATTTTCTGAAATATTTTGTTTATCTAGCTCTTTTACTTCAACAATATCTTTTCCATGTTCTTTTATTTCAACAATATCCTTTTTTTGCTCTCTTACTTCAACTATATCTTTATTTTGTTCTTTAGTTTCAACCAATTCCTTTCCATCTTCTTTTACTTGTACTACTTGTTTTTCTTGATTTTGATGAATCAACTCTTTGCTTTGATTTTGGTCATCAATTTGTGCAAATTCATTATTATTGTTTTCTTGATGGTATCCCTCTTGCTTTTTCTCAACACTTTGCTGAATTTCATCTGTAGCGTCTATTATTTCTTTATACTTTTCTTCCATTTTTTTGTAATTATCTGTTAATTTCACAGTGGGATTTGCAACAATATCTTCTTTTAATTGTCTTTGTAATTTTTTTAATCTTTCAAAAACATCTAGATTATCAATATTTGATTTTTCTTCCTTTTCATTAAAATCTGGTATATCTGGTGTTTTAGCCATTTCAGATAGTTCACTTGGTATATCAATTTTTATTGTTGCATCTGTTGTCTTTGTTGGCTCACCTTTTTCAAACAATCCACCTTTATTAATATTATCATAATCTATTTTAAATGCATCTTTTGATGCTTCTTTTATTTCTTTATTTTTTTCTCTATTAGAAATCAAGTCTGCACTTAACAAATTATTTTTTATCGCATGAAAAACAGCTTGAAACACAGTGTTTTCTTCAGAAAACCTTACTTCTAATTTTGCAGGGTGAACATTGACATCTACTTTACTTGGTGTCATTTCTAAATCAAGAATTAAAAATGCAAACTTTCCTATTGGAATCATTCCTTTATATGCTTGTTCTACTGCAGCTGTAAGTGTTTTATCCTTAACATATCTTTTATTTACGAAAAACATTTGATTTGCTCTATTTGAACGTGCAATTGCAGGTTTTCCAATAACACCTTTAACTTTTATATATTCATATTCATATTCTACAGGTATTATTTCTTCTGCAATTTCTTTTCCAAAAATACTATATACAACTGATTTCAAATCTCCATTTCCATTTGTAGAAATTGTCGTTTTTCCAGTATTTATCAACTTAAATGATATTTCAGGATGTACTAGTGCTAATCTCGTAATTACATCTTCTATATATCCCGTTTCTGTAAAATCTTTTTTTAAAAATTTATATCTTACAGGAGTATTGTAAAATAAATTTCTTACCGTTATTGCTGTTCCAACACTACATGCCACCTCTTCTACACTTAATACTTCTCCACCTTCAGCTATAACTTTTTCTCCGGTTGGTTGCTCTTCAGTTCTTGAAATTAACTCTACATTTGCAATTGCTGTTATACTTGCTAAAGCCTCACCTCTAAAACCCATTGATTTAACTTCTTGTAAATCTTCTGCCGAACGAATCTTGCTTGTAGCATGTCTTTCAAAGGCTATTTCAACATCATCTCTAGCAATTCCTTTTCCATTATCTATAACTCTTATATATGAAATTCCTCCATTTTTTATTTCTACATTTATATTTGTTGCTCCTGCATCTATTGAATTTTCTATCATCTCTTTTACAACTGATGCAGGTCTTTCTATAACCTCTCCAGCTGCTATTTGATTTATTGTTAATTCATCTAATAACACTATTTTACCCATATTATTCTTCCCTTCTTATGTTTCTCTTGCACAAATTATATCATTTATATATTTTTTTTGCAATGACAATATAAAAAAAATTTAGAAAAGGGGATAGTTCAAAAATGGGACGGTTCTTTTTAAAAAAAGAACCGTCCCATTTTTGAAATGCCCTTTTTAAAACTATACACTCATATTAATTCCTCTTGCAACTACATCTTTCATATTTTCTATTAAATCATCAATCTCCTTCGGAGTAACAATCATATTATAATTTTGCGGATTTAAAACATCTTTTATTTTTTCATAATTATCTTGTTCTTTTAACTGATTTAGATATACATTTGATTTCGCTTCATTTTGCATTTTTTCTATAAGTAAGTCCAAGCAATCATTTACTAAAACAGCAGATTCTACAACAGTAGGGATTCCGAGTGCTATAACAGGAATTCCTAATGTTCTTTCAGATATTTCTGTTCTAGTATTTCCAACTCCTGCTCCAGGAACAATTCCAGTATCTGAAATTTGTATGGTACTACTAATTCTTTCAATACTTCTTGAAGCTAATGCATCTATAACAATTATTAGTTTTGGTTTTACATTATCTACTATACCCTTCAATATTTCATAAGTTTCAATTCCAGTAGTTCCTAATACTCCTGGTGAAATCGCTGTAACTGGCCTTGTATCCTCGTCAATATATTGTGGTAAATATTTTATTATGTGTCTTGTTACATCAATTTCGTTGATAACTTTTGGTCCCAAGGAATCTGGTGTAACATATATGTTCCCCAATCCTACTACCATAATATCATCTTTTTCTTGTACATGATTTTGGATTAAAATTTTTAGTTCATTTGAAAGTGTTTCTGAAGCACTTTGAATTTCATCTTCATCTGCTATTTTTAAATCTTTTAGATCTATTGTTACATATACTCCTTTTTTCTTTCCTATTGCTCGTTCTCCATTTTCATTTGTTATTTTCACCCTTGAAACTTTTATATTTTCACTTACTGCTTGTTCTTCTGTATCTATTCCATCTATCTCTTCTAGCTTATTTGCTTTTCTATATATGTTTGTTCTTTCCACAGCCAAATCTGTTCTAAAATTATACATAAAAAACCTCCCAATAATACTTTTTAATATTATTGGAAGATTTTTGTATTTTATACATTTGAAATTTTAGAAACCTCTTTTTTCTAAAAAAGTAGTTTTTTTAGGTTCTTCGGCAAATTTCAACAGAATTTTCAAAATTGATATGCTATAATATTCCTTTCGAAAAAATACAGCAATTGCAGAGTGTATCTAATAGTTTCTATAACATTTAGTTTTCAATAATCTATAAAATCAAATATTAAAATATCCCTACAATTTCGCCATATTCATCAATATCTATTTTTTCTGCTGCAGGTATTCTTGGAAGACCAGGCATTGTCATTATCTTACCTGCAAGTACGACTATAAATCCTGCTCCTGTTTTTAAAATTACATCTCTAACATGAATATTATACTCATTTTCACAAAGCAAATTTTTATCATCGTCAGATAATGAATATTGTGTTTTTGCAATACATACAGGTAAATCTGCATAACCCAATTTTTCTATTTTTGATATATTTTTTATTGCTTCATCAGAAAATTCTACATCTTTTGCTCTATATACTTTTTGTGCTACATTTTGTATTTTTGCTTTAATGTCTTCATTTAATTCATAAGAATAATACAATTCAGATTTTTGTTGTGTAATATCTACTAGTTTTTGGGCAATATCAATTGCTCCATCTCCACCTTTTGCCCATCCTTCAACCAAACTAACTTCGAAGCCTTTGTTTTCTAATTCTTTTTTTACATATTCTATTTCTTCTTCTGTATCTGTAGTATATCTATTTAATGCAACAATTGTAGGCATTCCATAAACATTTTTCATATTTTCTATATGTACAAATAAGTTACTCATTCCTTTTTTTAGAGCTTCAACATTTTCTTTTTGAACATCTTCTTTTAATGCTCCACCGTGATATTTTATAGCTTTTATTGTTGCGACACATACAACTGCATCAGGCTTTAAATTAGCCTTTCTGCATTTTATATCTAGAAATTTCTCAGCTCCCAAATCCGAACCAAATCCAGCTTCTGTTATAACATAATCCCCTAATTTTAGTGCAAGATTTGTAGCTCTAATTGAATTACAGCCATGTGCAATATTTGCAAATGGTCCACCATGAATTATTGCAGGTGTGTGCTCCAATGTTTGAACTAAATTAGGATTTATTGCATCTTTTAAAAGAACTGTTAGAGCTCCTTCTGCTTTTAAATCTCTTGCAAAAACAGGCTCTCCACTTTCATTATATCCTATTAAAATATTTCCTAATTTTTCTTTTAAATCTTCTAAATCTTTTGATAAACACACTATTGCCATAATTTCTGATGCAACAGTTATATCAAATCCATCTTCTCTTGGAACAATTTTACTCTCTCCTGAAAGTCCTGTATTAACACTTCTTAACTGTCTATCATTCAAATCTAGACATCTTTTCCAAATAACCTTTTTTATTTTAAGTTCATTTCCAAAATATATATGATTATCAATCATTGCAGATAAAAGGTTATTTGCAGATGTCATTGCGTGAATGTCTCCAGTAAAGTGCAAATTAATATCTTCCATAGGTGCAACTTGAACCTTTCCACCACCTGTTGCTCCACCTTTTAGTCCAAAAACAGGACCCAAAGATGGCTCTCTTAGTGCAAGTATTGATTTCTTGTTTATTCTTCTTAACCCATCTGCAATTGCTATAGATACTGTTGTTTTTCCTTCTCCCATTGGAGTTGGGCTCATTGCAGTAACTAAAATAAGCTTTCCATCTTTTTCATTTTGTAATCTCTTAAATGCTTCTTCATTAATTTTTGCTTTAAATTTTCCATATTGTTCTAATTCATCTTCTTTTATCCCCAATTTATCAGCAATTTGTGTAATTTGTTCTAATTTTGTGTTTCTCGCTATTTCTATATCTGTCATATTTATCGCCTCCACTTTTATTTTTCTACATTCTACTACATTCAAATTAAAAATACAAGTTATATTTTTACATATTCCAAATTTATAAAAGGTGGTACAGATTTAAAGCACATCATTTCTTTTTTTACAGGATGTTCAAATTCTAGTTCGTAGGCCCAAAGCCTAATTTGTTTTCTCTTTCCTCTTTTACCATATTTTTGATCTCCATAAAGGCTATGTCCGGCATTTGCAAATTGTACTCTTATTTGATGATGTCTCCCTGTATGTAATTTAATTTTAACTGTTGATAAATCTCTTTTTTCATCATAATCTAAAACCTCATATTCAAGCTTTGCAAGTTTTGCGTTTTTCTTATCCTTATTTACAACTTTGCTTATATTATTTCTTTCATCTTTATATAAATAATCTTCCAAAATTCCCTTATTGTATTCAAAGTATCCATCAACTACTGCAATATATGTTTTTTGTAAAGTCTTATTTCTTACTTGCTCGCTAAGTCTTGAAGCAGATTTAGATGTTCTAGCAAATACCATAACACCACCAACAGGTCTATCTAACCTATGTATTAACCCAATATATACTTCACCTGGTTTATTGTATTTTTCCTTTATATATTGCTTTACTAATGAAAGCATATCTATATCTCCAGTTTTATCTCCTTGTGACGGAATATTTGGTTCTTTTTCAACAACAATTATTTGATTATCTTCATACAAAACATTTATATCCTTCATTTTTATATTTCTTCCTCACATTATTTGATTTCACTCATATTTCTATATCTGTTTCTTATATATAATCTTTCATGATTACTTAAATAATTCTAAAGTAAATTTTTCCTCTGTCCCCAAATTAACTCTCCCATCTTCCATATATACCTGCAGGTAATATTAAATCTGAGTTTTTCATTGGTAGGCCAATTTCTCCTGCTTCAACTTTTCCTTTATGCTTTTTTGCAACGGTTAAATTTAAAATGTTTGCTAAAACTGTACTTGATATTCCTGTTGTATATGAATTGATTAAAAAAAACAAAGGATTGTCCGATAGTACTTTTGTACATAATTCTACTAAATCAAAAATATTATTTTCAAATTGCCAAACCTCTCCATTTGCGCCTCTTCCATAAGAAGGCGGATCCATAATTATTGCATCATATTTATTTCCTCTACGTATTTCTCTGTTTACAAATTTAACTACATCATCTACTATGTATCGAACCTTTCTTTCTGCTAGTCCTGAAGAAGTAACATTCTCTTTTGCCCATGTTACCATTCCTTTTGAACTATCCACATGACATACAGAAGCTCCTGCTGAAAGGCATGCAACTGTTGCTCCTCCAGTATATGCAAAAAGATTTAATACCTTTATTTCTCTTATGCTTTCTTTGACATCAGAATCATATTTTCTTGAATTTTTTATTTTAAATTCTTCAATTTTATCTCTCATCCAATCCCAATTTACTGCCTGCTCTGGGAAAAGACCTGTATGTTTAAAGCCCATTGGTTTTATATTGAAGGTTAAATCTTTATATTTTATTTGCCATGCTGTTGGTAATTTCTTTTTGTAATCCCAACTTCCGCCTCCTGTTTTACTTCTAGAGTATATTGCATCAGCTTTTTTCCATTCTTCAGGAAAAGATTTATTATTCCATACGATTTGTGGATCAGGTCGAGATAAAACAATATCTCCCCATTTTTCAAGTTTTTGTCCATTTGCCATATCTAGAATCATATAATCTTTCCAATTTCTTGCTACTTTCATTTCTAAAACCTTTCTACTACTTAAAATATGTATTTTGTATAATTCATATTAATAAGTAAATTTTTCATTTTTCTTTGCTATATTATACTAATTTTTTTTGTTATTTTCAAGTTTTTACCCATATTTTATTTAACTACCAGCTTCAAGTTTCAATTATTAAAATCATTAATATCTCTATATAAAATACATGGCTATTTCATACTATATTTGCTGTAAAGCTCTAAAAAAATTATAAATCAAAAATAAATTCATACACACACAAGCAAAAAAAACAATTATGGATATTGAAATCAATTTATTTCTACGAAAAAATTTTATAATACTACTTGTCCAACTTTCTTTTTTATTTTCTAATACAGATGTGTACTTCACATCAAAAATATTTTCTTTAGATACATTCATATACATACCTCCTATTATATGTATATTCATTTTTATGAAATTTATTACTTTTAATTTAATTTCTCCTTAATATTTTGACATAAAAATAAACACTCCCTGTTAAACTATTTTGTCTAATAAGAAGTGTTTAAATCATTTTTTAATTACTTTTAGTATATCCTAATTTTTTAAATTCTTCTATTACATCAATCTGATTTCCAAGACCATATGTTGCATAATAATTTGTTTGGTTCGAAGTTGTTTCTAGATATGCAGAATCAAATTTTGTACCTAATATGTTTTTACCTTGTATATCCATAAATCCATATTGATTGTTCATTTTTATTACTATTATGTTATAATCTTTTATAACCATTAAGTTAGATATTGTAGGGCTAATCATATTAGTAACACAACCTATATCATCAATTTCTGGAATTTCTAATTTTGTACATTGAACATTTATAGTTCCGTCTGAAGCTTTATTATTATCTATTCTGAAAAATATCCATTTTCCATTCATCTTTTTAATTGGTATTATTCTTTCTAATAATACATATCCTGTTTTTAATCCATTTTCTTTAAAATTGCTTATATCTACTCCTATTTTTGAATAATATAGGTCTATCTTTGTATTTCCATTTTCATCTAAAACTCCACAATATCCATTAGCCTCTGCTAAATATAGTCCATTTCTTGAATCTATTAAAAGTAGTTTATCATATTGAGGTTTTATTTTTAATACTCTTTTATAATCTATAATTCCCACCTTACCATCTTTTGTTATCATAAATGATTTTTTTTCTGGCACATATGTTATATCATCATATTGTGCACCTAAAATCTCTTCTTTAGTTGAATAATTTCTTACACCTTTTTTTCCACTAGTACTAGATACTATAATCATCATATTATCTAAAATGGCTTTTTTATTTATTAATTTATCATCTAATGAACCTAATTTATTGTCACTTAATATTTTTTCAGCTGATGCAATAAATTGATTTAATGTAGTAATGTTTATTTTTTTCATCTTTGAGTCAATACTTATTCTAAAATTAAAAACCTTCCAAAATCCTTCTGTATCAACATAAAGTACATCATTCTCTCTTATTACAGGGTTATCTATACGTATCTCATCATATTCATAATCATTCTCATTAGTTGTTTTATCAATTTTATAAATTATATTTGAATCTTCTGTAAAAATTGCAACTTCATTTTCTGACTCAATATAGCAATTCTTAGAATTCTCTACATTAACCCCATAATCACCATTGTATGAATTATATTTAAATTTACTAGCTAACTTTCTAATTGGATAATAGTAAAGCGTATTTCCATCCTCTGAAATTTTAGTAATTACCATACTTTCTAATTGTTCGTCTTCATTTCCATTTAAAAGTATTGTTATTTTATTTGGATTGTCTATAAGATAATAAATTGTTCCAATTAATACTACTATTAACACTAGAGTAACAACTATACTTACCAATACAATATTTTTAATTTTTTTATTTTTTTCAACCTTTTTCCTAAGTTCTTCTTCATCATATAAATTCATACAAAAATCCTCCTTCAATTATATTATTTTATATCCATATTTTTTGTAAAAATCTTCTCTAAATTCTAACAAACTATCTTGTTCAATCGCTTCTCTAACTTGCTCCATAAGTCTAGTCAGAAATCTTAAATTATGTAATGAAATTAATCTAATTCCTAATATTTCATTTGTTTTTACTAAATGTCTTATATACGCTCTTGAATAATTTTTGCAAGTATAGCAATCACATTCATCATCTAATTTGCCCCAATCCTTTTCATAAGTTGCATTTCTTATAACTAATTTTCCTTTTGATGTAAGTGCTGTTCCGTGTCTTGCGAGTCTAGTAGGTAATACACAATCACACATATCAATTCCTGCAAGCGCTGATTCTATAAGGTAATCTGGAGTTCCAACTCCCATTAAATACCTTGGTTTATTTTCTGGCATAAGAGGTGTTGTGTATCGTAAAATATCTAAAAACTCTTCTTTAGGTTCTCCTACACTAATTCCACCAATTGCATAACCAGGAAAATCCATTGCTATTAAATCTTCTGCAGAAATTTTTCTTAAATCTTTATAAAATCCACCTTGTATTATTCCAAACAAACCTTGATTTGTAGTTGTATGAGCTTCTTTACACCTTTTAGCCCATCTTGTTGTTCTATACATAGATTTTTCTGTATATTTATAATCTGATGGATATGGACAACATTCATCAAATGCCATAATTATATCTGCTCCAAGAGCTTCTTCTATTTCCATTACTTTTTCAGGAGAAAACATATGCTTACTACCATCTAAATGTGAGCTAAAATTTGCTCCCTCTTCTGTTATTTTTCGAAGTTCATTTAACGAAAAAACTTGAAAACCACCACTATCTGTAAGTATTGGCTTATCCCAATTCATGAATTTATGAAGTCCACCTGCTTCTTTAATCAATTCATGTCCAGGTCTTAAATATAAATGATATGTATTTGCTAATATTATTTGAGCTTTTACATCTTCTTTTAATTCTTCTGGAGACATTGATTTTACTGTAGCCTGTGTACCTACAGGCATAAATATCGGTGTTTGTATGTCTCCATGCGGAGTGTGTATTACACCTCTTCTTGCTCCTGAATTTTTGTCTATATGTAAGAGCTCATAAGTAATCGCTTCTGCCATAAATTCTCCCTTCCGTGCATTTGGGACCGGCACTTTTGTCCGGGCATTTGGGACCGGTTCTTTTTTGTCCGGACATTTTAGAACCGGTCCCTTTTGCACGCTTCCTTTTGCACGCTTTTACCTAATTGATAATTCCTTCAATGCCTTTTTAATTATATCTTCTACTTTTAGTTCTGCTGTATCTATTTGTTCTAAGGCTTTTTCCACATCTTTCTTTGTGTATCCCAAAACTTGTAAAGCATCAATTGCCTCTTGTACTTTACTATCTGCAACTATTACTTTCTTAATCTTTGATTTTTGTTCTAAAGTAGCATTTGTAAGTTCTGCAATTTGCTGTTCTTTTTTCATCTTATCTTTTAATTCTAAAACAATTCTTTGAGCAGATTTTGGTCCAACTCCTGGAATCTTTTTTAAGGTATCTATATCATTAGAAATTACTGCTATTGCAAATTGTGATGGTTCTATACATGCAAGCATTGCAATTGCAGTTTTTGCACCAATTCCACTTACAGAAATTAAAAGTTCAAACATTCTAAGCTCTTCTTGCGTGTTAAATCCAAATAAGCTTATATCATCTTCTGAAACTCTATAATAGGTATGGACTTTTACTTCATCTCCAATATTTCCAATTTCATCTATTGACGGCTCTGACATAAAAATTTTGTATCCTAACCCTCCAACATCTATTACAACATATCCTATCTGTTTTTGTACTAATTCTCCTTTTACATATGCTATCATCTTTATCCCTCTTTCATAATAAAATTATATTATAAAACACTTAAAATATCAAGGGTTTTTCATATTAAAATTCTTAAAATTAATTACAATTCAAATCTAGCTTCATTTTAACCCCGTGCACTAGGTTATATATTTTTTATTATTTATCTAAACAATAAATAATTATGAATTTTTCACACTTAAGTATAATATATTAAAATCCAATAAAATTTGTAAATGCATGATTTTTTAGTCGACTGTCAAGGTTTTATTCTGTTCTAATTTTTTTATATTTTTTATCATAAAACATAGGTTAGTCTATAAAATCCTATTATTTATGAATTTCGTGCATTTTAACATAATATTATGTATATGTTTCTTATCATTTGTTTGGTTTTAGTGTTCATTTACAAATTTTATCTAAAAAATAATATTTATATTCCTAAACTATTAATTATATTTCACTAACATTTTTATATACCAAAACAAAAAAGACCATTAACAATAACTTTAATTTTGCAATGATCCTTTAATTTTTTTTATTACTAATCTATTGTTGTAAATTTGCTATAGCTTTTAAAATCCCAATTTTTCCATATTGATATGTTAGCCCACCTTGCATATATGCAATAAATGGTTCTCTTATAGGTCCATCACAACTAAGCTCAATTGTTGAGCCTTCTGTGAATGTTCCTGCTGCCATAATTACTTTATCTTCATAACCTCCCATATCTCCTGGCTCAGGTATAGCAAAAGCATCAACCGGTGAAGCTGATTGAATTCCTTGGCAAAACTTGATCAATTTTTCTTCATCATTGAAAATCAAAGTTTGAACTATATCTCCTCTTTTTTCATTATATCTTGGTTTTGTATTATATCCTAATTCTTCTAACATTTTACTTGCAAAAACTGCAGTTTTTAATGCACTTGCAACAACACTTGGTGCAAAAAATAATCCTTTTAAAAACAACGTATTTTGTCCAAGAGAAGGCCCAATTTCTTTTCCTATTCCTGGAGAAGTTAATCTTTCTGCACATAGTTCAATCAAATCTTTTCTTCCAACTATATAAGCCCCACTTGTTGCGATTCCTGCTCCTAAATTTTTCATAAGAGAGCCTACTGCAATATCTGCTCCTACTTCTATTGGTTCTTTTTCTTCTACAAATTCTCCATAACAATTATCTACCATTATAATAACATCTTTGTTTACTTTTCTAATTTCTTTTATAACTTTTTCTATTTGAGAAATTGTTAAACTTTTTCTTGTTGAATATCCTATAGATTTTTGAATTTCTACAAGTTTTACATCTTTTTTTACAAGTCTTTCATTAATTTTTGAAATATCAAAATTATTATCTATTAAATCTATTTGTTCATAATTAATTTTATATGCCTTTAAAGAAGATGGACTTGGATTCTCTCCTAAACCTATTACTGTTTGCAATGTGTCATAAGGTTCACCTGAAATACTAAGCATTGTATCTCCAGGCCTTAGCAAAGCACTTAGAGTTATAGCTAACGCATGAGTTCCAGATATAAGCTGAGTTCTAACCAATGCATCTTCTGCTTTAAAAATACTTGCATAAATCTCTTCAATTTTGTTTCTTCCTAGTTCATCTATTCCATATCCTGTAGAAGTATTAAAATGTGAAGTTGATAAATTGTTCTCTTGAAATGCTTCAAGTACTTTTTTGCTATTTATTTCACATATTCTATCTATTTCTTTAAATTGCTCTTGCAATTCATTTTCTACTTTTATTGATAATCCTTCTAAATCCATATTATTTTCCTTTCCGTGCAAAAGGGACCGGTTCTTTTTTGCCCGGGCATTTGGGACCGGTTCTTTTTTGCCCGCTTTTTTTTAATTTTACTACAAATACAGTAAAATAGCAAGATTCCTCTTGCTATTTCATTATTTTCATTTTCTTATTCCTATTTGTTTATATTATCTTCCATCATCACCTTTTGTTTTTGGTCCATTTCCTTGATATGTATGACTTTTTTCTGTTTTTTTATTTTTTCTTATTATATCTTCCGAAATTGCACCTACATTGTTCAATAAACAACTTGCGTTCATATATGCTTCTCTAAGCATTGTCTTTTCTGATGGTGTTGCTTCATACGCTGCTCCTAACAAATCTTCCATTTTAAGATTTGTGTCACTCTTCCAATCTTGCTTAATATTAAAAGTTGGCAAGTATCTATCTGTCTTATCGTAATATTTAGGATTTTTGCTTCCCTTTTCATGACATGATAAATAAAATAAAAGATATCCATTTTCTTTTGGATTTAAACATGTTATTTCATAATATGGCAATAGTTCTTTTATTACATGAGCATATGGTCTATGTAAATATACTACTCCTTTTTTTATTTCATCTTTGCCTTTTTCAAATAACTCTTCTTTTGATACATAAGCTTCTCCTGTTTTAATATCATAATATAAGTTATATCCATCTATAACATAACGTGCTGGTTTAATACTCTTCTTGCTATCTTCATATACAAATTCAAGATTTCGACCATTTGATTTTTGTCGTACAATTGCCTCTCTAATTATTGTATACATTTGTTCATTTAATTCTTCATATTCACTTTTTTCTTTCATTATTTTTCCTCTTACAATCCTTTTAAATCCTTTTGTTTAATATGTATTATTTATTTTTTAAAAGCACCATATTTCTATGATGCTCTTAATAATTACTTACATAAAAACTAAATTACATAGCTTCTTCCATTACACTTTCTTCTTCTGAAGCTGTTTCTGTATTATTCTCACTTGGATTTTCTGATTCTTTAACAACCTCTAAGCTTCCAATTGAAACCTCATAAGCTACTTTTTTAAGTACTGTTCCGTCTTCTAATTTTTTCTCATAATTTCTAGATTGAACACGTCCTACTACTTTAACCTCTGTTCCTACTTCTAGATTTTGGCAGAATCTTGCATTTCTTCCCCATGCAATTGAAGGGATATAGTCTGATTTGTTATATGCTCTGTTTACAGCTAATAGTAAATCTGCGATTTCTCTTCCAAATGGTGTTTGTCTGTAAACTGGCTTTTTGCAAATATAACCAACTAATACAACTTCATTTGTTATATAGTCTTTTTTGAAAGCTTTTTCTCTTGCTTCTTCTGGAGTTAATTCTTCATTTTCAGCAATTTCTTCGCTTTCTTCTTCCTCTTCTTCTAATTTCTCGATGTCTTTAGCAAATACTGTAAGTATTAGCTTATTTTTTTCATTTTCATAGCTGTTATATGATCTAAATTGTCCTTTAATTAACAATTTAGTTCCATCTTGTAACATTTCATCTGTAAATAATCTTTCTGATGCTGTTACAGGAATAATGTCAGCTGATCCACTTAAACGTGGAATGCATAGGTCAAATGAATAAAACCTTTCTCCATAAATTTCGTGGCTAAACTTCTTATCTGAAGCTACCTTTCCTACTAATGTTAAGTAGTTGTTCTCTAAATAATTTGTATCCAATTTAGATTCCTCCTTGTTATTTTTTTAGATTTATCGTATGTAGCCTTATATTTTTTTCGCATTTCTAAATCTCATATTTCTTATTATACACTATTTTTTTGTATTTGTCTACATAAAAAGTTAAAATTTTCTAAATTTTTTTCAATTTTTCATCAAAAATAGTTAAAATTGTAAAAATTGCCATTGAATTACATATCTTTTTTAAATTGTTTTTTGAAATTTCAACATTGACTTCTTGCTCTTCAACAATTTCTCCATAATAATTTTTAAATTTATTTTGCACACATATTAAAATATTTTCAGATTTTATACTAGACATTGTTATTGTAGCTTTTTGATTCAGTCCATAAGTAATAATTTGATTATTTAGCTTAGTTTTTTCAGTTTGTGTTTTTTCTAAATTATTATATTGCACATAATAAGATGCTTGATTTTCTGTATTCTCTATAATATCTGAATTAATAATTATATACTTAGATTTTTTTATTATGTCTTCTAAATATTTTGAATTCTTTAAAAAATCTGCTAAAGCTTCATTTATCACTATTACATCAAATCGTATATTTTTTACATTTTCTATGCTTTTTTTATTAATATTTATAATTTCTAGCTTTTTATTTATAGCATTTTTTAAAGTTTCCTTTTTTATGTAATTGCTATCACATTCTTTTGCTATAATTCCAATAAAAGGCATATTTCTCCCCTTTGAATTATTATTTTAGACTGTTATTAAACCGTCTATTTTATTCTCTTTCTATTATATATAAAATTTTGAAAATTATACCATTATCTTTTTTTGTATGTTTTTTCTCCAAAAAGAAACTGCCTTTTTTAAGACAGTCCTAAAATTAGTAATATTCAACGTTTACCAAATATAGTCCATTTGGTGGCATAGTTTTTCCTGCTAAATCTCTACTTCCTTGCTTAATTATATTCGGGATATCCTTAGGTGATATTTTTTCTAATCCTACCTCTACCAAAGTACCTGCAATAATCCTAACCATATTGTATAAAAAACCATTTCCTGTAAGCTCGATATAAATTCTATTGTTTGGCATATTATATACGTCTGCTTTATAGATTGTTCTTACACTTGATTTACTACTTGTTCCACTTGCTTTAAATGCTTTAAAATCATGTTCTCCTTCAAAATATTTTATAGCCTCTTGCATTTTTTCAATATTAAGTTTTTGAGAAATATGAGTTTCTAAATTTCGATAAATTGCACTAGCATATTCTGAATTATTAATTACATATCTATATGTTTTTCTTTTGCAAGAAAGTCTACTATGAAATCTTTCACCTACTTCTTCAGCTTTAATAATTCTTATAGATCTTTTTAGTTTTGTGTTAATTGCTATTGGAAATTTATCTATTGGCAAATTTGCTTCTGTTTTAAAATTTGCAACTTGCCCCAAAGCATGTACCCCTGCATCTGTTCTTCCTGAAGCATATAATTCAACATCTTCTCCTGTAATTTGTTTAATGGCATTTTCTATACTTCCTTGAATATTTAATTTATCTGGTTGTTTTTGCCACCCATTGAAGTCTTTTCCATCATATTCAATTGTGAGTTTAATATTTCTCATAACAATTCTCCTAAATTTTGTCCAATTTTGAAAATGGACAAAAGAACCATCCCTTTGTCCATTATTTTTCTTTTTTCTTAAAGATTGTTTTTATCTTTGAAAATCTTTGATTAATTACATTTTCTTTTTCATTGAATCTCTTTGTAACAATGTTACTAATTAAAATCTTTTTCAAAACATCTTCTCTAACATCTGCTATTAAAGTTCCATCTTTTGCAACAGATATTTTTCCAGTTTCTTCTGATACTACTACTGCAATTGCATCTGATTCTTTAGATATACCAATTGCGGCTCTATGTCTTGTTCCTAATTCTTTTGCAATATCTGCATCTGAAGCTAGAGGTAACATGCATGCTGCTGCTGCAATTTTATTCTCACTAATTACCACTGCTCCATCATGAAGTGGAGTATTAGGAACAAAAATATTTACTAATACTTGTGGACTTACATCTCCATTTATCTCGACACCAGTAGAAATAATATCCTTTATTTTGATATCTCTTTCTAAAACAATAAGTGCTCCTGTTTTCGTTTTTGAAAGCTCAGTTGCAGCAATTACAACTTTGTAGATATCTTCTTTAGTTCTAGTTGCTATATCTTTTTCCATTCCAAAAAACTTTGTTATTTTATTTGTTCCTATTTGCTCTAATGCTCTTCTTATTTCTGGTTGAAATATTACTAAAATAAGTATTACTCCCCAATTCATTATAGCTGCTAATATGTAATGTAGTATGTTTAACCCAAGTATTCCACTAAGCCATGTTCCAATTATCAAAAATGCAATTCCTTTAACAAGTTGCCATGTTCTTGTTCCTTTTACCATCCTAACAAATAAATAAATAAGCAAAAAAACTAAAGCTAAATCTATTATTAAAGAAACTAGCTTTACCGGTGATTCTTTGTACATATTTATATATGCTAGAATGTTGTTTTCATAAAAAGTATTCAAAGCTTCACTTACTTTGCTCATCTGTACTCTCCTTTCATTCTGCGGTGCCTATTCATTCTATTCTAGCTAAACTTCTCTTGTTTTAATAATAATTTTTATCCATTAAATATAACTGATAATAATAGTGAGCATGATGTTCCTAACATAAATATTACCATTAATGCTGCAATTACTCTTCCAGCTATTTGAGATTTTGTTGTTTTTATTTTCTTCTTTTTAACTTCGTTATTTTCCATGATTTCTCTCTTCCTTTCTATTAATTTACAACTCATTTTAAATTATATCATATTTTTATAAAAAAATCCACTATTTTTTGTGTAATTTCACAAACTTTATTTACTCTAGTGCAATATAGGCTTTGTTTTATATATTCTTGCTTTTTAACTTACTAAATAAAATTTTTGCAAAAGCTTCTTCTATGAATTGGTGTTAGTCCATATTTTTTTATTGCTTCTATATGTTTTGCAGTTCCATAACCTTTATGTCCTGCAAATCCATATTCAGGATATACTTTATCCCATTCTCTCATAATTCTATCTCTTGTAACTTTTGCAATAATTGACGCTGTCCCTATTGAATAACTTTTTGCATCACCTTTTATTATAGATTTATATGGAATACCTAAAGTATCTATTCCAGTTAATGCATCTACAAGTATAACATTTGGCTTTATCTTCATGTTAGCTATTGCCTCATGTAAGCCTTTTTTTGTTGCTTGAAGAATATTTATTTCATCAATTTCTTCTTGATAAATAATCCCTACTCCATAACTAATTGCTTCTTGTAAAATAATGTCATACAGCCTTTCTCTTTTTTTTTCTGATATTTTTTTTGAATCATTTATCCCCTCTACCATTGAATCTTTGGGCATAATAACACTTGCAACAACAACAGGACCAGCTAGTGGTCCTCTACCTGCTTCATCTATTCCGCAAACATATTGCATTCCCATATCAAAAAATTCTTTATCTATTTCTTTTAATTTTAATAATCTTTCTTCTTCCTTTTCTTTCACTTTTGAAACTAATCCCTTCTTATTATGTTTTAAAAAAGTTCTATTTTACATTATTATCTTGCTTATAATACTTCTTGTATTGAAGATAAAGTGTAATAAGTATTATTTTTGTATTTAATACCTTCAGGATAAATTACATCTACATTCTTTAAATTGTCTTTATCATATATAACCATATATTGTTCATTCTTTATTTCATCTAACCCCATTGAAGATAATCCTTCTGAAGATATAATATAAGCAATATAATTCGAACTGTTTATAATATTTGTATTAATATAATTGCTATTAATATTATTAGATGGATTCACAAAACCTTTTCCAGAAAATTCTGTATCTCTTTTTGTATCTTTATCACTTTCTGCCCAAATTTTTACATCAATTTCCTCTGCATAAGATTTTGCTTTTGCTTGTATAGTAAGCATATTCGTTTTTATTGTATTTATTTTAGATTTTACTATTAATTCTTTTCCTTCATACACACTAATTGAAGCAATTATAATTAATACAATAATAGTTATTATAAGTACCATTAGTGTAATACCTGAATTGTTTTTTTTCATTTTAAAAGACCTCTCTTTTTACTATTTATTAAATGTATAAAACTTCTGTAAAAAAAGATGCACCATAATACTATTATAGTACATCTATATTTTTATACAGCTAAATAATATCCTACACTTCTTTTTGTCATTAAAATCTTTGGATCAGATGTATCTTCTTCTATTTTTTCTCTGATTCTTCTTACAGTAACATCTACAGTACGTATATCTCCATAATACTCATATCCCCAAACTTTTTCAAGTAATACCTCTCTTGAAACAACTTGTCCTGGCTCTGCTGCAAGGAATTTTAATACTTCATACTCTCTTAAAGTAAGGTCTATTCTTTTTCCACGTACCATAACCTCAAATCTGTCTAAATCAAGAGTTAAAACTCCAACATTTATTACATTTTCTCTCTTTATTTCCGCATTTGGATTTTGTTCTGCAAAGACTGTTACTTCAGCTTTTCTCAAATTTGCCTTTATTCTTGCAATTAGCTCTCTTAAACTGAATGGCTTTGTAACATAGTCATCTGCACCTAATTCTAATCCTACTATTTTATCAAGCTCACTATCTTTTGCAGTTACCATAAGTATTGGAACATTCATAATACTTTTTATCTTTTTGCATACAGTTAGTCCATCAAACTTAGGTATCATAACATCTAGTAATATTAAATCTGGCCTTTTTTCTATTGCAACTTCAACTGCCTCTACTCCATCTGATGCCTCAATTACATTATATCCTTCTTTTGTTAAATTTACATTTAGCAAGTGCCTTATAGCTTTTTCATCATCAACCACTAATATAGTTTTCTTATAATTCTCTTCCACAAATTTTACCTTCCTTACTTATGATTTTTATATTTTTATTTATATCATATTTATAATAATATTACAAGTATTTTTTTTAACTTAATAAATATAAAATTATAATGTATTATTATAAATTTATTTTAAAATTTTTATTTCAGGCACAAAAGCTTTATATCTTTTTGTTTTATCATCTAATTTAAATTCTGTTAAAGACTTATCTAATGAATTATTTACTTGTTTTAAATCTGTTGTGTAATATAAATTTACATTTTTAAATTCTATTTTATTAATAATGATTTCTTTAAAAGTTTCTGCCATGTGTTTATCATCTTCGCAAACAAGTATAAGTTGTGGAACGCTTTCAAATCCTGAATCGTTAGTTACAAAGTTATCATAAAAATCCTTATAGAATTTCATTTTTTCTATTAATTTTATTTGCCAATTATCCTCTCTTCTTATCACTTCAAATAAAAAATCTACTGATTTATTGTTTTTTGAAAGCTTCACTGTGCCACCACTTGGCTTAAAAATTTTTGCCATTACTTTTGCTTTTATTGCAGGCTTAACAGTATATGAATCAAACACTTTTACTTTTTGCAAATATGCTATAATTACTTGATTTCCTGCTAATCTTTTTTTTATCATACTAACGGGCTTTGTATTATCTGATTGTTGCCATTTACATTCTATTTCTCTTGTTCCAAGTAAATATTTTCCCATTTTTTCTAGACAATATATTCTATAAATGCCTTTTCCCTCATCTGAGTTAAAATAATATCTTGTTATTATTTTTGACTTAACTAGAGATTCCAATTTATTATTGAGTTTATCTTGTGTTCCTACATCATATCCTTTAATTGTAAGCATTTGCATTAATTGACGTGATGTAATAAATTCGAATTCATTTATTAATTCCAAAATTGCAAAATGTATGTCTGTAATATGTCCAATGTTAATCTTATGTACTATTTGGTTCATGGAAACATATCCATCTTGACCATCAAATGTTTTTATTTCACCTTTCCTAATTGCAAAAGGTGATACTTCTGCTTTAATTTGGCTATCTTCTACCATAATTCTCCTCCCTCCGTGCAAAAGGGACCAGTTCTTTTTTGCCCGGGCATTTGGGACCGGTTCTTTTTTGCACGCTTTATTTTGTTTGCTTTAATTATATATTATTTTTCCTTAATTTGCAATATTTTATGTATATTTTTATTTTTTTTGAAAATAATAGTTACAAATATATAACTTATTTTCCTATGCAATAACAGAAAGGGATGATTTTCTATGGATAATCCATTAAATACTCAAAAAGAATATCGAGAATATGTTAATCAAAAATCACCTAATTCACCTATCTTAAAAAATTGCTTTAACGCATTTTGGGTAGGAGGGTTAATTTGTTCTTTTGGACAAATCATTATGGATTTTTGTATATACAAAGGGATTGATAAAGAAATCTCCGGCACTATTGTTTCTATTATATTAATTGGCATAAGTGCATTTTTAACAGGATTAAATGTTTTTAATAAAATCGGAAAATTTGCAGGAGCTGGCTCTTTAGTTCCAATTACAGGTTTTGCAAATTCAATTGTAGCGCCATCTATGGAATATAAATCTGAGGGATATGTTATGGGCGTTGGTGCCAAAATGTTTACTATTGCTGGGCCTGTCTTAGTTTATGGCATTTCTACCGCTATTTTAGTTGGAATCGGCTATTTTCTATTTAATAGTTCTACAACCTTAGTTTAATTTCTTCATATGTTACCTTGGCTAATTATTAAATTCTAGCTAAAATTTTTTTCTTATTTAAAATAATGATTGAAAGGATTTTTATAAAATGAAAAAATTAGGAAAACAAACAATTAAATTTGACCATCCACCAACAATCGTTGAATGTGCTACAATAGTTGGTCCAAAAGAATCTGATGGTCCTCTTGCAAAATTTTTTGATAAATGCTTAGAAGATGAAATGTGGGGAGAAAAAACTTGGGAAAAAGCTGAAAGTAAAATTGTAAAAGAAACTGCACATTTAGCAATTTCTAAATCAGGTATACCTGCAAATAAAATAGAATATTGCTTTGCTGGAGATTTGCTTAATCAATGCATATCTTCAAGCTTTGGGCTTAGAGAATTGAATATTCCTTTTTTTGGAATCTTTGGAGCTTGTTCAACTTTTGTTGAAGGTTTGTCATTATCTTCAATCTTAGTTGAGAATGGAATAAACTATGTTATGACATCTGCTTCAAGCCATTTTTGCAGTTCAGAAAAGCAATTTAGATTTCCTTTAGAACTTGGAAATCAAAGACCTCCTACTTCACAATGGACAGTAACTGGAGCAGGAGCTACAATAATTGCAAGAGAAGGTCAAGGGCCTTTTATTACCACTATTACATCAGGAAAAATCATTGATATGGGGATTAAAGATGCAAATAACATGGGTGCTGCTATGGCACCTTCAGCTTTCGATACTTTAATTACACATTTTAAAGATACTGGAAGAAGTCCAAATTATTATGATGCAATTTTTACAGGTGATTTAGGACATATTGGAAAAGATATCCTGATAGATTTATGCAAAAGTGAAGGATACAATATAAACTCTGTATATAATGATTGCGGTGTTTTAATTTTTGATAAAGAAAAACAAGATACTCATTCAGGCGGTAGTGGTTGCGGATGTTGTGCAAGTGTATTTTCAGGATATTTATTTAAACAATTAAAAAAGAGAAAGTTAAAAAGAATTTTATTAATTGCCACAGGTGCTCTTATGAATGCTATGAGTGCACAACAGGGTGAATCAATTCCTAGTATTGCTCATGCAATTAGTATTGAGATTTAATTGAAACAAAAATAAAGATATATTCTTCACATATACAGATTGTCTTGAAATCATATAAATCAAAGAAGCTTATGTCTTGTTGTTTTATAAAAATATTACATTTTTTAAAGTAATAAAATAATTGTAGAAAGGATTTTATAAATGGATTTTATAAATAGTATAGATTGGATTCAACTTTTAAGATGTTTTGCAGTTGGTGGTGCCATTTGCGTAATTGGACAAATTTTAATAGATAAAACCAAACTTACCCCAGCAAGAATTTTAGTAGCTTATGTTACAATAGGTACTATTTTAGGTGGGCTTGGAATTTATAAATATCTTGTCGATTTTGCAGGTTCTGGAGCTACTGTTCCTCTAACAGGATTCGGATATAACTTAGCAAAAGGAACAATTGAAGCAGTTAAAGAAAACGGATTAATTGGTGCTTTCACAGGAGGGCTCAAGGCAAGTGCAGGTGGTATATCTGCAGCAGTATTTTTTGGCTATATTGCATCTCTAATCTCTAAACCTAAGATGAAAAAGCAATAATTAACAAGTAAAAAGAGCACAAGTCTTACAAAAAACTGTGCTCTTTTCACTGTGATTAACACCATCTTTGATTCTTATAGTTTTATCACAATTACTTTTTTTAATAATTTTCAGCTTTAATTTCAAAATAACTTTGTGGATGGTTACACACTGGGCAAACTGCTGGTGCTTCTTTTCCAATTACAATATGTCCACAATTTCTGCATTTCCAAATTCTGTCTCCATCCTTACTAAATACTAGTCCATCTTGTAAATTTTCTATTAATTTTTTATATCTTGCTTCATGTTCTTTTTCAATTTGTCCAACTGCTTCGAATAAATATGCAATTCTGTCAAATCCTTCTTCTCTTGCAGTTTTTGCAAATCCATCATACATATCTGTCCATTCAAAATTTTCTCCTGCTGCAGCTGAATTTAAGTTTTCTAATGTTGAAGGGATTTCTCCTCCATTTAATAACTTAAACCAAATTTTAGCATGCTCTTTTTCGTTTAGAGCTGTTTCTTCAAATATTGCAGCTATTTGTTCATATCCTTCTTTTCTTGCTTTACTTGCAAAATATGTGTATTTGTTTC
>Ga0247611_10002487_pt1 | contig 29637 bp, 34 predicted proteins | sample 177DNAGHGhighgp2_FD_192422 | JGI IMG/M metagenome (GOLD analysis project Ga0247611, IMG submission 192422) | Sheep rumen microbial communities from Palmerston North, Manawatu-Wanganui, New Zealand - 1770 DNA GHGhigh gp2 | ecosystem: Host-associated > Mammals > Digestive system > Stomach > Rumen... | reverse complement strand
GAGTTTCTCGACGATTCTTTTTATGGCTGTGCTTTTGCCAGCGCCTTCTCCGCCTTCAAATGTGATGAACATATTAGATCTTCTTCCTTCCTTCGAATGCTTTTGACAAAGTCAAAGCGTCCGCATAATCAAGGGATGAGCCCATTGGTAAGCCATAACCTAATCTCGTGATGCTTGGGACCACGCCATCAAGGACTTTGGCGATGAATAAAGCGGTGGTCTCGCCATCGATTGTTGGGTTAGTGGCAATGATGACTTCAGTTGCTTCGTTCTCTTTGACGCGATCAAGAAGAGACTTGATGTTCAGATCATCAGGTCCGATTCCGTGGCTAGGGGAGACGACTCCTCCAAGCACATGGAAAACTCCATCAAAGGAATTCATTTTCTCAATCGCCAAAGCGTCTTTGGCTTCGCTTACGACGCAGATGGTTTTCTTATTCCGTGCGGGATTTGCACAGATTTCGCATTTTTCATCCTCGGTATAAAGCCCACAAACAGGGCATGGATGAATGTTTGAGGAAACGTCTTTGATGGCCTTCACAAAATCATCCCGGTCTTCTTCTTTCATGCGAAGTACGGCATAGGCCATACGCTCAGCGCTTTTGACGCCGACGCCGGGAAGCTTGCTGAATGACTCAATTAATTCGGTCAAAGAGCGGAGTTCTTTCATTAGAATCCGAGGACTCCTCTTTGTCCGGTGACTCTCTCTTCGATGGCGTCGCTCTCAGCCTGGACTTTGTCATAGGCTTCGTTGATGGCCATGGCGAGGGTCTCTTCAACCATCTCTTCGTTATCAGCGGATAACGCGTCTTTGTCGATCTTGATGGCCTTGATCTTTCTGTCGCCCATGATGGTGACTTCGATGATGCCGGCTTTCTTGACGACAAACTCTTTGGCGGCTAATTCTTCGTGGGCTTTCTTAAGCTCGCGTTCCATTCTTTTAGCATTAGCTAACATTTGCTGCATTGGATTCATATTATTACCTCTCCTTATTTAATCACTGGTAATTGTAAGACTATGTCTTTCTTGTTTGGCACCTGGCCCATTTGGACTCTCTCGTAGTAGTAGGTGCGGACCTTGATACGGTCATCTGGGTTAAGGGCATAGACGAAGACCCTACGGCCAAGCATCGCTTCAACGAGATCGGCTAGGGCTGCTTGGTTGCTGACCAAGTTGGCTTTGTCGGCCTGATTCTTGTGCTGATAGGCAAGGACCAAGGCGTCTTTGCAAAGGCAGAATGGGGAAGCATCACTGAGGAGGCTTGCGACCTTTCCGAACTTTGGATCCATCTTGAGTTCTTCAAGAAGTGGCCATTTCTCTTTGAGAGATAACCTTTCTTCTTTAGAAGCAAGAACAGAGATGTTGAAGATCTGCTCTTCGGAAAGAACGAAGTTGGTTCCGCTTGTAACGATTTCGTAATGGGAGATGTTCGAAGTGTCGATTGAGGTTGAACGGATGATCGTATCCTCTTTAACCGGCTCTGGTTTCTTTGGCTCTGGCTCTGGTTCCTCTTCTGGCTCGTCTTTGCTCACAAGCCAATCTGGGACTTCGCCCTTCTTTTTTGGATCCGGGCTATATTGGTTCTCCTTGATGAAATCAAAGAGTGGGCTGTCTGGTTCTTCTTCAACAACTGGTTCTGCGGCAACAGGCTCTGGTTTTGGTTCCTCAACCTTTGGTTCGACTGGTTTTGGTTCAGCCTTCTTAACTGGTTTTGGAGCAGGAGCAGGGGCTGGGTTGTCACTTGAAGCCATTCTTAGAAGAGTGAGTTCAAAGAGCGAACGGATGTCAGAGACGTTTTTGAAATTGTTCTGCGCATCGATGAGGGCGGAGATCATGGAATTGCAATCGGCAGGGGAGAGGTTCTTCGCTAAAGTGTCAGCGTTCTCCTTGTCGAGTTTCTCCATAAGAGTCACATCGTTGGTCTTTTCATAGATGAGAAGATCCTTGAGCAAAGAGATGAGCTCTAAGACAAGTCTTCTGATATCGATTCCGCCAGCGAGATAAGTTTCGCTCTTTTTGACGACTTCGGCGACGTTGCCTTCCTTGATAGAAAGGATAAGGTCAACCTTCTCGTCAATGCTCGCTAAGCCATACATGGCAAGGACATCTTCTTCGTGAAGGACGTTGTTACTGAAGGCAAGAACTTGGTCGAGGATGGAAAGCGCATCACGCATACCTCCATCAGCCAAATCGATGATGGTCTTAAGACCTGCTTCGGTGTATTTCGTGCCTTCTTTGTTGAGGATTTCGTGTAATTTCTCGCTCATTTCCTCATAGGAGAGTTTCGAGAAATCGAATCTCTGGCAACGGGAAAGAATGGTTGGGAGAACCTTGAATGGTTCGGTAGTGCAAAGGATGAAGATGACGTTCTCCGGTGGTTCCTCGATGGTCTTGAGGAGGGCGTTGAAAGCGCCGATCGTCATCATATGAACTTCGTCGATAATATAGACTTTGTAGTTTCCTTTGATTGGGGCGTACCTGACCTTTTCGATGAGGTCACGGACCTGGTCGACGCCATTATTGGAGGCGGCGTCGATCTCAATGACGTCTGGGTGTGTGCCGTTAGCGACTTCCTGGCAGTTTTGGCATTCGTTGCATTGATGGCCAAGACCTTGCTCGCAGTTAAGGGCTTTGGCGAAAAGACGCGCCATTGAGGTTTTGCCGGTTCCACGAGGGCCAGCAAAAAGATAAGCGTGGGCCATCTTCCCTGTCGCAAGCGCGTTCTTCAAAGTGCGGACGATAGGTTTCTGGCCGGCGACTTCTTCAAAAGTCTGTGGACGGTAAGTGAGATATAAAGCTTTATATGACATATTTCGGTTTCCGTTTTTGATTATACTCTAACTAGCCTTTTCTCACTAATGAGAATGAAGACTTTTACGACTTCTAGAGAGATTATGCCTATGGTATAATCACGAGGCACGAGAGGTTGTTATGGAAGAAAGCATGAGAAAACGCCTTGAAGCCGTCAAGACAAGGTGTGAAGAAATAGATCGTGACCTTAGTGATCCAGCCATCATGAACAATGTGGCCCTCATCACTGAATTATCCAAAGAAAGGTCCTCGCTTTCAGAAGCTTATGAAGGTTATCAGGAATACCTTAAAGCCGAAAGCGATTTGAAAGACGCAGACGAAATCATCAACAGCGGAGACCCAGAGCTCGCTGAAATGATGAAACTTGAGAAGAAGTCTCTTTTAGAGAAGATGGAGAATATCGAAAAAGATCTCCATGGCAAACTTCTTCCAGCCGATCCAAACGATAAGAAGAACATCATCGTTGAGATCCGTGGCGCAGTCGGAGGAGATGAAGCGAACATCTTCGCTGGCGATTTATTAAGAATGTATACGAGATACGCTGAAAACCAGGGATGGAAAGTTCAGTACATCGATGGTGAAGAAGGCTCAGCCGGCGGTTATTCCTATGTCTCTTTCATGGTTAAAGGAAAGAACGTCTATTCGAAGCTCAAATTCGAAAGCGGTGCCCACCGTGTCCAAAGAGTCCCAAAGACCGAAGCCTCTGGCCGTATCCATACCTCAACCGCGACCGTCCTCGTCATGCCTGAAGCAGAAGAGGTCGATGTCAAAATCAACCCAACCGATCTTAAGATCGACACATATCGTTCCCAGGGTGCTGGAGGACAAAACGTTAACAAGACTGAGTCCGCTGTCCGTGTCACCCATATCCCAACCGGAATCGTCGTCAGCTGCCAGACCGAAAAGGCTCAGCTCCAGAACAAAGAAATCTGTATGAGAATGATCCGCGCGAAAGTCCACGACTTCTATCAGTCACAACAGGATGATGCTCGCGCTTCTGAAAGAAAACTCAAAGTCGGTACTGGCGAGAGAAGCGAGAAGATCAGAACCTACAACTATCCACAGAACCGTGTCACCGATCACCGTATCGGATTCACCGTTAATCAATTAGACCGCATTATGGAAGGCGAACTTGACTCCGTCATCGAAGCCCTCATCCATTACGATCAAGAACAAAAGCTCTTAGAAGAAAGCAACAAATAATGCCAACGATTGATGAAGCCTACAAGGAAGCGTATGCGCTTGCAAAACCATATGGCGTCATGGCCATGGATTTGCGCATTCTTTTGATGCACGACGAAGGCCTTCATGAACAAATCGATGTCCTCTTCTGCAAAGAGAGGGAAATGAAGAACTACGAACTCTTCAAAGAACAGGTTCAGAAGCTCATCAAAGGTGAGCCTGTCGAATACATTCTCGGTGAGGCTGATTTCCTCGGAAATCCAATCAAGATCAACGAGAACGTTTTAATCCCAAGAAGCGAGACCGAAGAACTCGTTTCCGGCATCAGCGAGAGAATCGACAACTATTACGATCCTCGTAACTATTTGGTGTGTGCCGATATCGGAACCGGCAGTGGTTGTATCTCAATCGGTCTTAGACAAAGCTTCTCAAACTGGCTCATCGTCGCAAGCGACATCTCCCCAAAAGCCCTCGAAGTCGCAAAAGAGAACTTCGACCGTTATAACATCAGGGCCCAGGTCCTTGAAGGTGACGCTTTGACCCCATACATTGAGAACAACATCAACCTCGATATCATTGTTTCCAATCCGCCATACATCCTTAACAAAGAAGACGCTCAGGCATCGGTCAGAGACTATGAGCCTGGAAGCGCACTTTGGCTTGATAAAGAGCACTCCGTCTACGAGTCGATCTTCAGAGATTATAAGAAGGTCAAGAAGGGTTCCATCTTCATGGCGTTTGAGATTTCTCCAGACCTTGAAATGTGGCTCGAAGACCTCATGAAGAAGTATCTCGAAGACTACACTTACGAGTTCGCGAAAGACCTTAATGGATTCACGAGATTCCTCTATATTTTCGTAAAATAATGGGGTTTTGCATGGAAATTTTGAATATTTGTGACATAGAAAAAGCCAGCAAAGTCCTTACGGATGAAGAGGTTTTAGCTTTCCCGACCGAAACCGTTTATGGGGTCGGTTGCATTTATGATTCAAAGGTTGCTTTTGACCGTTTGGTCGCCATCAAAAGACGTCCGCCGAACAAGCCATTTGCCCTTATGTGTTCGTCGCTTGAAGAAGCAGCGAAATACATCGAAGTTTCAGACAAAGCGAAAGCCGTCATGGACCGTTTCTTGCCAGGCGAATTGACCGTTCTTGTGAATGCGAAAAAGAGCCTTCCTGAATGGGTCACGCTCGGAACCGATGTCATCGGCATCAGAGTCCCTGATTCACCGTTTGTTAAGAAGCTTATCGAAGCGGTGGGGAAGCCTCTTCTTGTCACGAGCGCTAACAAATCAGGCGAACCAACAACAAAGTATTTCGACGATGTCGTTAAAGCGTTTGGCGATGAGCTTCCAGCCGTCATCAAAGGCGAATGTGAGTCTTTGACTCCAACAACCATCATCAACTTAACCGCAGATGATAAAATAACCTTGGTTAGAGAAGGTCCAATACCTTTCGAAAAAATACTGTCCTACTGGGAGGAACAAAAATGAAAATCTCACTCGGAAGCGATCATGCTGGCTTCGAGCTTAAGGAAGCCATCAAAAAGCACCTCATCGAAAAAGGCCATGAGGTCTTAGACGAAGGAACCTATTCAGCCGACTCGGTTGATTACCCAATCTTCGCTGAGAAAGCTGCCAAAGACGTCACCTCTGGAAAAGCCGAATACGGCATCCTCTGCTGTGGCAGTGCCGAAGGCATCTCGATCGCCGCTAATAAAGTCAAAGGCATCCGCTGTGGCATTGGCTATAACGATGAAGTCACCGGCCTTCTCAGAATGCACAACAACGCAAACATGGTCGCCTTCGCCGGCCGTTTCATGGAGACCGAAGACGTTCTTAAGAGAGTGGACATCTTCCTCTCGACAGACTTCATGGGTGACAAGCACCTTAGAAGAGTGAACGAGATTTCCGACCTCGAAAACCGCGATAACTAGTAACAAAAAACAGAGGAGCCGCAAAGATTTTGTGGCTTCTCTTTTGTTTACCACTCACAAGTGGTAACCTTATGTTCGGGTAAAAACTATGAAAACAATCACAAAAGAAGTATTGGTGGACGCAGCCAACAGGCTGCTCTTCTCAATGTCAGATGAGCAATACGATACCCTGATGAAAGAGTTTGGGGTGCTCACGAAATTAATGGGTGCGATTGGAGAGATCGAAGGCTTAGAGAACTATGAGCCAATGACTTTTCCGTTTGATTGCACAACCGATTTCCTCCGCGAAGACGAAGCCCTTGAGGCCCTTCCACGTGAGGTCGCTTTAAAGAATGCTGGCAATGTCCAGGACAACCAAGTTAAGTTGCCGAAGGTCGTTCTATGAGTTACTTAGATTTATCACTCAAAGAGCTCCATGAGGCTCTTGTCGAAAAGAAAGTCACCCCACTTGAACTCACGGAAGAAGCTCTTAAGAGAGCCCACGAGAACAAGGACAACGCTTTCGAATTTATCGACGATGAAGGCGCCAAAGCTTTTGCCGCCTCTTTAACCGAACCAGAGAAGGATAACCCACTTTGGGGCATACCATATTTCTCAAAAGACAACTATTCCACGAAGGGAATTCCTTCAACCGCTTCGAGCGATATCCTTAATGGATATATCCCAGTTTATGATGCGACCGTCATCACCAAACTCAGGGAAGCCAAAGCCGTCCTTCTTGGAAAGACCACCCTCGACGAACTCGCCATGGGTGGAACCGGAACAACCGGTCACCTTGGCGTCACCTATAACCCATGGGATCCAAGCCACAAGAGAGGCATTGGAGGTTCCAGCTGTGGCAGCGCTGCCGCGGTTGCCGCTTCAATCGTCCCATTCGCTTTAGGAAGCGACACCGGCGACTCCGTCAGAAAACCAGCTTCGCTTTCTGGCCTTGTCGGCATGAAACCAACTTGGGGAAGAATCAGCCGTTATGGTTTATTCCCATTTGCCCCATCTCTTGACCACGTTGCCTATTTCAGCCGTGACGTCTATTCGTCCGCTGTCCTCCTTGATGTCCTTTCAGGACGTGACATCCATGATTCAACAAGCTCCACCAAACCTGTTGAGCGTTATGAAGAAGATCTTGATAAGCCAGTCGCTGGAATGAAGATCGCCGTCATCAAGGAAATCGTCGATTCCATTTCTGATGAAGAAATCAAAAAACACTTCGAAAACTCCATCAAAGCCGCAAAAGAGCAAGGAATTGCTGTTGATTTTGTGAGTTTTGACAAGAAACTTCTCGAATCCATCTACGCGACCTACATGGTTATCTCCTGTGCTGAGGCCACTTCAAACGACGCCAACCTCGACGGCATCAAGTTCGGCCCATATCACGGAGGCAAATCCTATCAGGAAGTCATGTTCAACGCCCGCGACAAAGGATTCAGCGAACTCATCAAGAGACGTTTTGTCATCGGTTCCTACTGCCTTATGAGAGAGAACCAAGAAGAACTCTTCCTGAGGGCTCAGCGTAACCGCGCCAAGATCGTTGAGAAAGTGAACGAAATCCTTAAGGATTATGACTTCATTTATCTCCCAGCCGCTCCATCGGTCGCTCCTCTCTTTGAGAATGTGTCCGATAAGCTCTCCGACGAATACCTTATGGCAGACAACCATCTTGTCTTAGGCAACTTCGCCGGTCTCCCATCAATCACCTTACCTCTCTTCTTCAAAGAAGGCCTCCCAGTTGGCATCAACATCATGGGTCGTGCCTTTGAGGAGAAGAAGTTATTCCAGATCGCTGCCGCTTTCGAAAGAGCCTCTGGCCTTGCTAACGTCAGCATCCTCAACAAAAAGGAGGGCAACTTATGAACTTCGAAGCAGTCATTGGCTTAGAGATCCACGTTCAGATGAAGACCAAGTCCAAGATGTTCTCATCTGCTCCAGTCGCCTTCTCCCGTGATCCAAACACCAACATCGCTCCACTTGATATGGCCTTCCCAGGAACCATGCCAGTGGTCAACAAACAAGCGGTCATCAATGCCATCCGTGTCGCTAACGCGCTCCACATGACCATTGACCACACCCTCTATTTCGATAGAAAGAACTATTTCTATAGCGACCTTCCAAAGGGATTCCAAATCACCCAGCAAGCTCGCCCAATTGGCAAAAACGGCTATGTTTTAGTCGATACCCCAAATGGCAAAAAGAAGATCGGCATCGAACGTATCCATATGGAAGAGGATACCTGCAAGCAAGAGCACTACATGGATTACACCCTCATGGATTACAACCGTGCTGGAACCCCTCTTGTTGAGATCGTCTCCATGCCAGATATGTCTAATGGTTCCGAAGCAAGACAATACGCCGAAGCCATCCGTAACATCGTTCTTTATAGCGGAACCTCCGACGGCAAGATGGAAGAAGGCTCGCTCCGTTGCGACACCAACATCTCCATCCGTCCAATCGGACAGAAAGAATTCGGCACCAAGGTCGAGATCAAGAACATCAACTCCTTCAAGAACGTTGAACTTGCTATCGATTATGAAATCAAACGTCAGGCTGAACTCCTTCTTTCTGGCCAATCCGTGAGACAAGAAACCAGAAGATTTGACGAGGGCAGTGGCAAGACCGTTTTGATGCGTGTTAAAACCGACGCCGTCGACTACAAATACTTCTGTGAACCAAACATCACCCCAATCAAATTGAGTGATAAGTTCGTGGAGGATGCTATCGCAACCTGCCCAGAACTTTATGACTCCAAGATGGAGAGGTACTTAGCCGCTGGACTCCTTCCAGTCGACGCTGAGATCATCCTCACCGATCCTGATATGGCTGCCTTCTTTGAGGCTGGTATGGGCGAAGTTAAAAATGCCAAAGATTTGGCCAACTTCCTCATCGTCGAAATTAACGCTTACCTCAATAAGCACGCCATGAAAATCAAAGAATTACCGCTAAAACCGGCATATTTATCTGAAATCGTCCTCATGCAAGAGACTGGCGGACTCTCCCACAAGCAGTGCGTCAGCATCCTTGATAAAGTCATTTCGGATGGCGTTTCTCCAAAAGAAGCCAAAGAGGAACTTCATATCGAAGCCCAGGTGAGCGACACCTCGACCATCATGGCCTTCGTCACTGATGTCCTCAATGCCAACCCACAGTCGATTGCCGATTACAAAGCTGGCAAAGATAGAGCCTTAGGCTTCCTTGTCGGCCAAGTCATGAAAGCTTCTCACGGCAAAGTCAATGCCGCTGAAGTCTCTAGATGCCTTAAGGAGGAGCTAGACAAAAGATGACAATGGACGAAGAACTTAAAAACCTGCAAGAGTGGCTTGATAATGCCTCTCTTTATGAGCTACCTTCCTATAAGGAACTCCCAACCGTTCCGCTTTATATGGAACAAGTCGTCGGCTATATCAACAAGACCTTAGCCCCTCTTTCACCACACGATTCCGAGATCCTCACTTCCTACATGGTAAACAACTATGTCAAAGCGAAGATCATCAAAGAACCAGAGAGAAAGAAATACAACGAAGTTCATCTTGGCTACCTTTTGGCCATCTGCTCTTTGAAGAACTCACTGACTATGTCAGAGCTCTCGAATCTCATCGCTCTTGATAACGATGTCAGCACGGATAAATCCGTTCTTTATACCTTCTTCCGCCTCATGAGCACAAGCATCGCCAAGAGCACCATCGCTCTTGCTAAGCAAAGAGTCGATCGTTTTGCGAGAGAATACGAGAAGAACAAAGAGACCGATCCTGAACAAGCGGAACAGCATCTCGTTGACTCCCTTGGCCTCATCGCTTTGAGAATGTCCATCCAATCTTCTGTTAACCGCATCATCGCCGAAGCCTTCCTTAATGCTATTGAGCATTCAGATCACGCGATTGAGATTGAGCAGAAGAAGCACCACAAAGTCGAAAAGCACTCTGCCAAAGCCTCCAAACACGAAGCTGAGAAAATCTTCGAAGCCAAAGAGGCTCTCTTGAAAGAGAAAAAGAAGCATAGCAAAGAGGAAAAGAAATGAAGACCATCTTAGTCACTGGAGGTCTTGGATTCATTGGCAGCGAAACCGTCATCGAACTTATCGAAAGCGGCTACGAACCAATCGTCCTTGATAACCTCTATAACTCAAAGCTCGCAGTCCTTGACCGCATCGAGACAATCACCCATGTAAGGCCTAAGTTTTATGAGGTCGATTGCACAAAATACGCGGAAACTGTAAGGGTTTTTGAAGAAAATCACATTGACGCAGTCATCCATTTTGCCGGTTATAAAGCGGTAGGGGAATCGACCGTCAAACCTGTTGAGTATTATCAGAACAACCTTGGCAGCGCCCTTAACGTCTTGGCCATCATGAAAGAGAAAGGCGTTCACAATTTCATCTTCTCTTCATCCGCCACGGTCTATGGCGTGCCAAAGAGGGTTCCTCTCTTCGAAACCGATCCAGTCGGCAGTGCCACAAACCCATATGGCGAGACCAAGATCATGATCGAGAGAATCCTTGAGGATACCGCTAAAGCCAACAAAGACCTCAACGTCTGCTTGCTTAGGTATTTCAACCCAATCGGCGGCCACCCATCTGGCCTTCTTGGCGAAGATCCAAATGGCCTTCCAAACAACCTCATGCCATATGTCACTCAGGTTGCGATTGGTAAGCTCCCATTCCTCCGTGTCTTCGGAGACGATTACAAGACCGTCGACGGAACCGGCGTCAGAGATTACATCCACGTCGTCGACTTGGCCAAAGGCCATGTCGCTGCTCTCAAACGCTTAGAGAGCAACCCAGGTCTTGTCGTCTATAACCTCGGTACTGGCAAAGGCACATCAGTTCTCGAACTTGTCCACGCCTTCGAAGAGGCTAATGGCATCAAGATTCCATACCAGATCATGCCTCGCCGCCCTGGTGATATTGACGAGAACTTCGCTAACGTCGACAAAGCTTGGAATGAGCTTGGTTGGAAAGCCACCCTCACCATCAAAGACGCTTGCAAAGACGCCTACAATTTCCAAAAGAAAAATCCAAACGGCATTGAATAATCAAGCTATTTAAGGCACTGAGAAATTTCAGTGCCTTTTTTCATACACACATGTAGCGGTTTTGGTGTAGAATTTGCTTAACTCGAGAGGATTGTTTTATGGAAAACGTTTTCACTGTCACCTTGCCTAATGGCAGAACTCAAAAAGGTCTTATTTTTGAAACCGAACAAGCAAAAATGAACCTTGTTCTTTTGACTGGCATGGGTGAACACTCAGGCCGTTACGAAGAACTCGCTAAATACTTGAACGAGAAAGGCATCAACGTCTATGTCTTAGACGCTGTCGCCCAAGGTCTCAACGCCCCAAACGTTGAGGACCAGGAGAAGTGGTACGAAGGCGCTTTCGATGACAACGTCACCGCTGCGAACATCAAAATTGAGGAAGTTAAGAAAGCCAATAACCTCCCAACCTGCATCATGGGCCACTCCATGGGTTCGTTCATGACTCAGCGCTATCTCCAGCTCTTCCCAAATACCGTTAGCAAAGCCATCATCTGTGGCTCCGACAAAATGCCAAGAATGAAAGCCTTCTTTGGTTTCCTTCTTGCCTCGATGCTCGTCAACAAAGGCAACTTCGATAAGCCAAACAAGATGCTTTCCGCTTCCGGAACCGATGCTTATAGCAAAGCTATCAAGGACGCCAAGACTCCAAAAGATTGGCTCTCCTACAACGAAGAGAACGTTCAGAAATATCTTGCCGATCCATATTGCGGCGCTCCAACCACTGGCGGATTCTGGAAAGAATTCCTTAGGGGCTTAAAAGCCATCACCACTGGCAAAGAGATCAAGAAAGTCAGCAAAGACGAGAACATTCTCATCATCGCCGGTGAAGAAGACCCAGTCGGCAGATTTGGCAAAGGTCCACGTGAGCTTCACTGGATGTATCAGAAAATCGGCGTCAAGAAAGTCAAACTCAAGATGTTCGACCATATGCGTCACGAAATCCACAACGAAACCGGCAAGGAAGCCGTCTGGACAACCATCTCTAAATTCTTACTTGCCTAATGTTCTCTAAAATCCTCGATTTCTTTGGTCTCCGTGAAAGGAAACCTCGTTATTTTGTGGCGTGGATATTAGTCCTCGCCTTCTCCCTTTTCACGTACCTTTATTTCGAGGCTATGGACTACAAAGTCGAAACCGGGACATTGCTCCCGTTTTTCGCTTTTGATGTCTGGTTCATTATTTTCACAGTAACACTTGTTCTATATGACGCCTTCTTGGTGTTTTTCGCCATTAAGTTTTTTGGCGCGAAGCAGAAGTGGCCGTTCATGATCATCGGGGCAGTGGCGATGATATTCGCCTGCATTTCCCTCTTTGCCTTCCCTGGTGTCAGTGTTGGGGGAACTCTCGTTTACTCATTAGAGGGAGGCAAACTCTTCGAGTATCTCGTGGCGACCATCATCATATTCGCTTCGATCTATATCTTCATCGTCATCATTCCCCAGATCATAAAAGACAGGAACTATTACAACCTCTTCTTCGTCATCGCGATCGTCGTTGCCTTATTCGGAACGATCTACAGCTACATCTCTGAAGGCGATATCTATGTTAGACTTTTCACCGAGCCTCACCCTTATGACGTCCCTCAGAGTTTCACAAACAACAGAAACGTTTATGCGTTCATTTTGGTTATCGCGATGGTCTCCGAAGCCTACCTCATCATCAAAAAGAGCAGGGTTTTGCATTGGATTTTATTCTTTTACTTTTTCTTCAACACCCTATTTACCCTTAGCAAAACCTCAATCATCATGGCTTTTGCCTTCTTTTCCGTCTTCGTTGTTTGGAGAACTTTGGCAATCGTCAACAAACACCCAATCCGTGCTTTGGTTTTCTTCGGCCTCATGATTGCAGGGGCAGGAGCTTTCTTGATCATTGCCTTAGCCCCAGTGGAAGAAGGTTCGTTCATGGAGCTTCCTCACACCTTCTTTGAATATCTTGTCGATGACCTCCCAAGCATGAACGGTCATTCGTTCGACACAAGAATCAATTGCTTCAACCAAGCCCTTGAAGCTTTATCCGGAGGAACCACTTCCATCTTTGGCTTTGGTTACATCAACTGGCAGCACGCCTTATACGCACACTTCGGTGGCTATGTTCCAATGGATGTTGCCTTCGCGGTTGATCTTCTTCAGTTCGGCCTCCCTGGATTTATCTTCTCCGCAGCTTTATGGACGTACGCATTCTTCATGGATGGACGCCTATACAAACACAAGTCCGCCTATGCGGGTGTCACCCTCCTCACTCTCATCGTCTTGCTTGCAAGATGTTTCACTGAGGCTGGAGATTTCGCTTTCACTAACTTAACCGGAAACGTCTATTACATGATGGTGCTTTGTCCGATGCTCACTGAAATTAAGTCGCTCAAAGCCTCGGAAAGCGCTAGAGCAGGCGCTTAACATTTTCCTTGCTCTAAGAGCAAAGGTGTTGGAAATAGGCCCTTTAGGCCCTATAATCTATCCGTTATCCAAAGGAAGGATTTTAAAATGGTCAAATTAGTCTTAATCAGACACGGACAGTCCGAATGGAACCTCGAAAACAAGTTCACCGGATGGACCGATGTTGAATTATCCCCAAACGGCGAAAAAGAAGCCACCGAAGCCGGCAAACTTCTCAAAGAGAAAGGCTACAGCTTCGATATGGCCTTCAGCAGCGTTCTTAAAAGAGCCAACCACACCATGGACCGCGTTCTCAAAGAACTTGGCGAAGAGTCCATCGAAAAGCACTACACCTGGCGCTTAAATGAGCGTCACTATGGCGCTCTCCAAGGCCTCAACAAAGCCGAATCCGCTCAGAAGTGGGGCGATGAGCAAGTCCACATCTGGCGTAGAAGCGCTGATGTTCCGCCTCTTTCTTTAGAGAAAGAAGACGAGAGATGGCCAGGCAACCAGAAGACCTATCAGGATCTCATTGCCAAAGGCGAGATGACAATCGAAGATTGCCCACTCACCGAGTGCTTAATCGACACCGCCAACCGTGTTAAGCCGTATTTCGATAAGGAAATCGCTCCAGCCATCAAAGCTGGCCGCAAAGTTCTTATCGCTGCCCACGGCAACAGCTTAAGAGCTCTTGTCATGGAACTTGAGCACCTTACCCCAGCTCAGATCATCTCCGTTGAGATCCCAACCGGCAAACCACTCGTCTACGAACTCGACGAAAAGACCTTAGCCGTTCTCAATAAGTACTATCTCTAATCGATAGAACAAAAATAGGGAGCCTTGATTGGCTCCCTTTTCTTGTTTTTGTTCTTTAACCTTTCAGGTAGTAATAGAACGTTGAATCAGAGAGAATCTGGGTGCCGTGTTCCAAAAACTCTGTGCATTCCGGGTCATAAAACAAATATATGACTGAATAAGCTCCGCCATACGCTGTGTAGAGAGGGCGTATTTTATCATAAAAACTTTGATGTTCCTGAACGCTGCTATAAAGGGAACTCCCTTCTTCTACTTTTAAAGCCGTATCAAACCTTACTCCCGTTCTTCCCATTGCGTCTGGTTGAGGTATATATGACTGGTAGATGGAAACCGTGTAATATATCTTTCCGTCTGAAATAGATTCCGACAACTCAGAAGACGATTGGCTCTGCGAAGGTTGTTCGGAAGAGGATTCTTCCAGAGGCAGGCTTTCGGAAGAGGATTGCGCTGCGGGCTCCGAAGATGGCCCCTCGCCGGTTTGTGAGCACGCGGAAAAAGCCAGCAACGAGAACAACGGAACGATGATTCTCTTATAAACCATATGGGTTTGGCCTCCAATCCGGATCATAGTCTTCCTTGTAATGGCCGCAGACCTTGCATTTCACATACCTATTGCTGACGCGCTGCATCGTATGGAAAGCGTATTTCGTCTCGCCACATGGGCATTGCACGGCATGCATCGAATCGCTTGAATAGGAAACGCCTCCTTCAAAACCGTGGACATGGGAGCTCAGGCTAAGCGTATCGTAGGCGATCCCGCCCACCTCAAACTTTTTGTTGTTTGGGGAATACCTTAGGCTTTCTGACACTTCGATGTAAGCGTAGCCATTTAATTCGAGTGCCAAAACGTCCAAATTGACTCTTGAGTTTCCTTGCAATTTGTAACCGGTGTGGCCGTATATGATATCGTTTTGCTCATCATATTCGTAAGCTAGAACAGCGTGGCCTCCGCCAGGTGTTTCTTCATCTTCTCCATGAAGCACTATATCAAGGATCACCGGTTGCCCTTTTTTAAGTTTTTTGATAACGTCCAATCTCATCGCATGTTGCTTTTCAACGACGGTTGGGTAGAAAGAATAACCGTTATCATCAAAAATGGTAAAACTTTTGAAAGAAACCTTTCCATTTAAATGTTCTGAGTTTTGGAAATACTTTGTTGCGATTACCCTTAAGCCGTTCATATCAATGGTTGGTATAGAGTCGGTGTGGTATGCAAGCTCCCCTTTTTCCAACGCAATCTTGTAAAGATAGGACATAAGGAACTGGTTAATATTTTCTTGCGTAACCATCCTCTCTAGGTAATTATCATAAACGATGTACATCTCGTTCCAATAATCCGTAACTGCCTGTTGGTATTGGTCATCATTTTCGAAATCGCTTTCGCACGGTTTAGTGGGCTCCGTGAGGTGGTTTGGGAGAAAGCCCCATACATCAAGGTTCAGATCCTTCACGCCAGGCGAGATGAAATCGGCGTCGCTCAGGGAATCGAGGTGCGCTTTCCCGGCGACTTCGTATTTCTCTTCGACAAACGACGAATTCCAGTACGCGTCGTAATAACTAAGGAGCATTGCAAGGGCGACATAGCCGCAGTTCTGCTCGTCGTCGTTGGTCGGAAACTGATTGGTCAGGTTCCTGAAATAATCTTTGACAAAGACTGGCTGTTCGCAGTATCTGGCTTGGTTTGGCCCGTGGTACAGCTGATCATACGGAAGCGAATTGATGAACGAATCTGGGAGAAATCCATCTCCTGACGGCGGGAAAAACGGAAAAGGAAGCCCGCCGCCGAGCCCATTGGGCATACCAGTTTGAACTTTAAGGTTTTGTATCGGAGCTGAACCGACCTCTTTGCTTTTATCATGGTTGCAATAATGATCGTTCTCTCTTGCTTTTGTGCTTGATTTGTTGAGTAGACCAAGTCCTGTAGCGATTATCGATGCGAGGCTGGCTGTCCAAGCCATTGCCTTTTTGAGTGGTCTAGTTCTTTTATTTTTTCCATAATTTGCCTCTTTTTTGTAAAAGAAAATAGTGGTGATATTCTAGCAAAAACTGGAAAAGCAATTCAATGTATTAGTAAAAAGTTCTCGATATTTTTAAAAGTCAATTACTATCTCGGGAAAAACTCTAGTTTCGACTTGAATAACTGTTAAAAAGGATGATCGATGTTGATCTTATAAACGTATTCGTGACCTTTCTTCTCAAACTCGTCTCTGATTGCTTTGGTAATCTTGGCTTGTTCTTTCTTATCGCGCGTTAAGACAAGGATGTCGAAGCGGAGGGTTTTCGCTTTCGTACCTCTTACGATTCTGACGTCGTGGCAATTTCCTTCAGGGTCGAAGGTTTTAATAACTGAATTGATGGTGTCCCTAGCCTCAACGATCTCCGGATCATCTAGGTCAACTGGGTCGACGTGGATGTTCGCTTCGATTTTGAGCTCGGCTCTGATTTTCTCTTCGATCGTGTCTGCAACATCGTGGGATTCTTCGAGAGACAATTTGGAATTAACTTCGATATGGAAGGAAACGAATGATTTGGTTGGACCATAGGAGTGGCAGATCATGTCGTGGATGCCAAGGACCTTATCGTTTGAGTTAACGATGGCGGTGATTTTCTCAACAAGGTCTTCATCGTTGGCTTCGCCAATGAGAGGGGAGAAGGACTCTAAGAGGGAGCGGACTCCGCTGACGAAGACAAAGACGGCGACGGCCATGCCGAAGTAACCATCAAGGAAGCTCCAGTTGAAGGCCCAGGTAAGAAGGGCGCAAACAAGAACGACACCAGTGACAAGGCAATCGAGCAAGGAATCAAGAGCGGTGGCCTTAAGGGCAGGGGAGTTGATGATCTTTCCGATTGAACGGTTCACATAGGACTGGACGAATTTAAGGACAATAGCAAGACCAAGGATGACGACACTCAAGACATCGTAATCAGCGATGCCAGAGGAGATGACTTTCTCAAGCGAGCTTTTGAAGATCTCGACCGCGACGACGATGATGAAGAAGGAGACGATCATGCTGGCGATATACTCAACCCTCTCATGACCGAATGGGTGTTCTTTGTCGCCAGGCTTAGCAGCGATCTTGAAGCTGACTAAGGTAACGATGCTCGTAAAGGCATCTGAAGTATTGTTGATCGCGTCCGCGATAAGGGCGATTGGGAAGAAAGACCAACCCGCATTGAAGGAAATGATAATAGCTGCTGCGACTTTGACGCATACAAGGATGAGGTTGGAGATAATGCCAAAAAGAGCCGCAAGCACACCGTGGTCTTTGCGGACAGTCTCATTCTCTACGTTTTGGTAATTCTTTATGAATAATCTTCTTAGTAAGGTAATCATAAAATGTCCAAACGTAGTTTATTCCTTTAAAGGATATTGTCAAACGATATTAAACTAGTAAACGAAACTAGATGTACTTGACAAAGAAACTAGTTGTACTAATATTGTGGCATGAGCCCGCTTAAGACTGAACTACCAAAATACACACTCGCACAAGAACTCTCTAACTCCATTACACATGGATTGGGAGCGGTTTTGACGATGATTTTTGGTCCTTTCCTTATTTTGAAGGCGGTCAATAGCGGCAACGTTTGGGCAATAGTTTCATGCTCAATCTTCATTTTGTCTCTATTGCTTTGCTATACGACTTCCTGCGTTTATCACGCCTTAGGAAGAAACAATGGCAAACGTGTTTTGAGGGTGCTCGATCACAACATGATCTACGTCCTCATCACCGGAACGTACGCCCCATATTGCTTGGTAAGCATTATGTCCGTAAGCCCGATGTGGGCTTGGATTATCTATGGTGGCTGTGTCGCTTTAGGCGCAGTGGGTATTTCACTTAACTCAGTCAATCTCAAGAAGTTCAGAATATTCTGCATGATCGACTACATCTGCATGGGTTGGATCATCGTCATATCCTTCTGGCCTTTATTAGAGGCTATCGGCTGGTTCCCAGGCTTCTTCCTCCTTCTTATGGGTGGAGTGGCTTACACAGTCGGTGCCGTCCTCTATGGAATTGGGCATAAGAACGCATGGTTCCACCTCGTTTTCCATTGCTTCTGTTTAGTGGGCACCGCCCTCATGTTCATCTCCATTTACTTCTACGTTCTTTAACGGTTAACCGTTACAAAATATAACGACCTTCTCTTTTGCATTCGCAAATAGACCCTCATAGTTCTATAATTCTTTTGGCTTTAGGAACGAACAATGAGCAGAAAGAAAGAGTCAGGAGTTTTAATTGAGAATCGCAGAGCTCATTTTGAGTATTTTTTAAGCGACTTCATGACAGCCGGACTCGTTCTCACTGGCACTGAAATCAAGAGTCTTAGATCCAAGAACGCGACCATCAGCGACGCCTACATCTATGTCAAACATGGAGAGGCTTTCGTTTCCAATATGCACATTGCCCCTTATAAGGAAGGCAACATTTTTAATGTTGATCACTTAAGGGACCGTAAGCTTTTGCTCACCAAACAAGAGATCAAGAAACTCGCTTCAAAGATTGCCGAACAAGGTCATACCTGCGTTCCAACCAAAGTCTTCTTATCTCATGGCTACGCCAAAATGGAAATCGCTTTGGCGAAAGGCAAACAGCTCCACGATAAGAAGAACTCTCTAAAAGAGAAAGACCTTGAGAGGGAAATCGACAGACATGCCCGTACCTCAAAAGACTTTGAGGATTTCTGATGAATTACTTAGACACCCTTCAATATTTGAAAGATAACGATCTCACGATGTCCCGTTACGAAAGAGAAGAATGGGATTCTTTTGTGAGGAAAACCAAACTCAACATTGAGGTTCCTTTCATTCATATTACTGGCTCGAATGGCAAAGGCTCGTCCGCCAATTACCTCTTTGAGGTATATAAGGCAGCGGGTTACAAAGTTGCCCTCTTCAGCAAACCATATCTCAAGAAACCTAACGAGATGATTCGCGTTGATGGCAAAGACATCAGCGACGAGGATTTCGCTAGGATCTTCTCTCAGAGAGAGAATGAGTTTAAGAAGTTCAACCTATCCTCTTTCGAAATCGAGACCGCGATGGCCTTTGATTATTTCAACGAGCAAAAGCCTGATCTCGCCATCATCGAATGCGGCATGGGAGGAGAGACCGACAGCACCAACCTTAGAGATGCGAAGCCAGCTCTTTCCATCATTACAACCGTTTCTCTTGAACATACTGCCTTCCTTGGAAGGACAACTTCAGAAATTGCCCGCAACAAAGCGGCCATTATCAAAGAGAATTGCCCTGTCCTTGTTGGCCCGATGGAAGAAGAGACTATGAAAGTCATCCGCGAGATTGCGGAAAGAAGAAAAAGTGATTTCTATCAGGTCGATTCCTATCACAACCCTCATTACGAAGCTCCATATCTTTATTTCGATTACAGACCATATCAGAAACTTCAGCTTCTCACTCCAGCGCTTTATCAATTAAAGAATGCGTCTGTTGTGGTGGAGGCCGTTAAGATTCTTAACGAGAAGTTCCCGGTTGCAGAAGAAGCCCTCAGAAAAGGTCTTTTGTCCTCTCCTCTTCCATGCCGTTTCGAAAGGCATCGCAATATCTTCATCGATGGGGCTCATAACCCACAGGCCATCAATGAGCTTGTAGAATCATTGCTTCCTCTCAGCGGAGAAAAACCGATCCACGTTGTCTTCGCTTGCTTCCGTGATAAAAACATCGCCGTCGAGCTTCCTAGAATCAGCCGTGATGCGGCCGAAATCGTACTCACCACTTTCGACAGCAAAAGAGCCAGAGATGAGAGCGATTATTTCCTCTACGCTGAGGACTATTCCTACAATCCAGATTACAAACTCGCTATAAGCGACTTCCTTATCAAATACCCAGATGATATCATTCTCATCACTGGAAGTTTGGCTTTCGCGAACTTAGCAAGGGAGTATGTCATCGAGACGCTGCATCTATGAAAAAGACTTTCACCATTAGAAACATAACTAGTGCGGCTGTGTTGACCGCTCTCTCAATCATCTCAACTATCGTTTTCAAATTGATCCCAATGGGTGATTTGGTTTTCCTTCGCTTCTCTCTTACGCCATCCATCATCATGTTCACCTCGCTCGTCCTTGGGCCTTTCTATGGGGCAGTGGTGGGCATGGTTTCTGACCTCATCCCAGCGATGATCGCTCCAACCGGAGCCTACAATTTCTTCATCACCATCGTTTATGGAATTCTTGGTGTTTTGCCGTGGATTTTTGAAAAAATCACCAGCAAATTCCGCTCATCTTTAAAACCTCCATTTGCCGTGTTTATCTCCATGGGAGTTATTTTGGGCGGCCTTGCCGCAGTCCTTTTCCTCACCGATTTCATTGGTGGTCAGGTCTTCAAAGGAGATTACGTTTTGGTCACCAAGTTCATCATTCTTGGAATCATGGTTTTGGTGTCTGTGGCTTGCTGCATCAGCGTCACTCTTACGAACAAACGCTTTGAGCAGAATGTCCTTGAATACTCAGATATGCCTTCTCCAAACGAGACGGCTCTTATCTCCTTAATTTGTGAAGTTTTGGTAATGACCGTTCTTAAGAGTCTTGCCTTCTTCCTTTTCTATTTCCTTTTCGGCACCGGATACAGCCCATCCTTCGAATATCTCTTCCTCATGATCTTTTTAGGATTGCCTGCCAACGTCACCATCAGCTCCATCTGTGTTTACTGGATGCTCGTTTTTGATCACAAGCAACTTCATTTGCGCTTAGAAAACTCTAAAAAAGATGAATGACGAAACCGATAAAAAAGAACTGAATCCGACCTCGGCTTTTGAACCGGTTGAGGAAGGTTATGACCCTAAAAAAGAGAGGAAAAGCCACATAGGATGGATAATTTTTTTCTCGGTGATTTTGGTTTTGGCCGTCGTTTGCCTAATAGTCATTAAAGCGCTTTCTTGACAAAATTTTACATATTTTACATTTTAGGTGTTTTTACCTTGCAAAATATTTTTTAAACCCCATAATTTGTAAGCCCCAATTTTTAGGAGGTTTTGACTAAGTGGCTCTAATTCCAATTACACGCGCCGATGGATCGGTCGTCACATGTGATACTGAAAATAGAACTCTGGTTTGTTACCGTTGCACAGTCTCGTTCACGAAGGCCGAATGGAAAATCTTCTATTGCCTATATGAGCACAACCCAACCGCAGTCACCAGAAAGGAACTCTTATCTCTTCTCTGGGATGATCAGAAATTCGAGACAAGCAGCGCCAACACGAGAACCATTGACGTTCATGTCGGTGTTATCAAAAAGAAACTCAGCAAGATTAAGGGATTCAGAATCGATACCGTCTACGGTGTCGGATACAGACTTCTCCTTACTCGCAGGGTCTAAGAAAGATGAGCCATTTGGCTCTTTTTTCTTAGCTTTACGTTTTTTTCGTGAACTCTATGAGTTCTATGGCTATCATTAATTGACCGAATAGGAGATTTGTTATGGAAGAGAAACACCGCACAGACTACATCAGCTGGGACGAGTACTTCATGGGCATTGCCCAACTTAGCGCTTTAAGAAGCAAAGATCCATCCACCCAAGTCGGGGCCTGCATCGTCGATAAGGCCCACAAGGTCGTGTCCATTGGTTACAATGGCATGCCTGTCGGAGTCGATGATGAATGCATCCCATGGGGACATGGCGAAGGCCTTGAGAGCAAATACCTCTATGTTTGCCATGCCGAGCTTAATGCCATCCTCAACACCAGGGATTCAGCCCATCTCAATGGCTGCACCCTCTATGTCACCTTATTCCCATGCAACGAATGCGCCAAAGCCTGCATTCAGTCCGGCATCAAGGAAATCGTCTATCTTGATGACAAGCATGGAAGCGACACTATCTACCAAGCCTCTAAAAAGCTTCTTGAGATGGCTGGCGTGAAGGTTCGCCTTTACGAAGGACCAACCGTCAAAGTTAGCCGTTAATAAAATGAAAAAAGGTACTTTTGCATATCGTTTTTTCATATTGTTGATTGTCTTTATCTTTTTAGGTGCAGCTGTTTTGCTCCCGCTTGCTGCCGCCAAAGACGTTGAACCATTCGTCTTCTGGATTATCGGGGGAGCGCTTCTTGTGGCCTTCATCGTCACGGTCGTCGTGAATGAGATCGTCATAAGAAAAAGAAAGAAATGAAAAACATCCTCGAAGTCAAAAACCTCTCCTATACCTACCAAGGCGAGAACTCAGAAGCTCTCCATGACCTTTCTTTTTCCGTGCCTTCAGGAAGCTATGTCGCCATCGTTGGCCATAACGGCTCCGGCAAAAGCACTTTAGCGAAAATCATCGCTGGCCTTTGCTCATACAAAAAAGGAAAAGTCACCCTCTTCGGAGAAGAACTCAACAAAACCAATCTCCCTGCCCTTCGCAAAAAGATGGGCCTCGTTTTCCAAAACCCAGATAACCAATTCGTCGGTTCGTCCGTTAGAGATGACATCGCTTTCGGATTAGAGAATAGACAAGTTCCGTCTGAGAAGATGGACGCCATCATTCTTGAATACGCGACCAAGGTCTCGATGGAGAAATACTTGGACCACGCTCCTGAGAATCTTTCCGGCGGTCAGAAGCAAAGAGTCGCCATCGCCGGCGTCCTTGCCATGAAACCGGAGCTCATCATCTATGATGAAGCTACCTCGATGCTCGACCCTGTTGGCAAGAAGGATATCCTTGATATCACCTTCGGCTTAAGGGAAGAGAACCCTGATTTGTCGGTTATTTCAATCACCCACGATATCGAAGAGGCCATGAGGGCGGACTACGTCATCGTCCTCAATAAGGGCAGGCTCGTCTTAGAAGGAAAACCAAGTGAGGTTTTCGCTCACACCGAAGATCTCAAAGAGATCCATTTGGACGCTCCATTCTTGATGTCCCTCATCGATAACTTAAAGAAAGAAGGAGTGGACGTTCCTAGCGACGTCGACTCCCTTGAGAAATTAGAGGAATACTTATGCCAGTAAAGTTTAAGAAAGTATTCTTCACATATTCTCCAAAATCGCCTTTCGAATACGAGGCGTTAAAAGACATCAATCTCGATCTTGAGAGCGGTAAGTTCATCGCCCTTGTCGGAAAGACTGGCAGTGGAAAGAGCACTCTCGTTCAGCATATCAATTCTTTGGTCCATCCAACTTCAGGCATCGTCGATATTGATGGTTTCATCAATAGCGGTGTCAAAAAAGAAAGAACCAAGGACATCAAAGGCCTTCGTAAGCACGTTGGTCTTGTCTTCCAGTTCCCTGAATATCAGCTCTTCGAAGAGACGGTTGAAAGGGATGTCGCTTTTGGGCCTAAGAACGTCGGCATGAAAGAGGAAGAAGCCAAAGAGAAAGCTCATTGGGCTTTAGAGAAAGTCGGCTTAGGAAAATCCTTCTTTGAACGTTCCCCATTCGAACTCTCTGGTGGTGAAAAGAGAAAGGTTGCCATCGCTGGCATCCTGGCCATGGAACCGAAGATTCTCGTCGTTGATGAGCCAACAGCCGGCCTTGATCCTGCTGCCGCTAAAGACACGATGTCCCTTTTCAAGAAAATCAATGAAGAAGGGACGACCGTCATCCTTGTCACCCACGACATGGACCTTGTTGCTTCCTATTGCGACGAAGTCGTCGTCATGGAAAACGGCAGAGTCGAGGCTCAATGCTCTCCGGCACAGCTTTTTGGCCGCGATTTATCCGAATATTCACTGCAAAACCCACATATTTTTGATTTCGCACTCAAATTAAAGAAACGCGGATTCGATTTAGATATGTCCGAAATTAGGACAACCGAAGACTTAGCGAAAGCGATTGCCAAGAGGTGCAAACATGGCTAGTTTGACAATCGGCCGCTACGTCCCATACAACTCCTTCATCCACAAGATGGATCCGAGAGCGAAGTTATTCGCCCTCATCGTTTTGATGGTGGCCATCTTCCTCCCGTATCCGACCTATGTGATGTCTTTCACCATCCAGGGAATCATCTTCCTCTTTGGCATCTTCCTCCTTTGGAGAAGCCATGTTTCCTTCCTCAAGGTCCTCAAGTCTTTAAGCGCTTTATGGATAATGGTCATCTTCATCTTGATCATCTACATCCTTGTTCCAAGGACCCAGGATTATCCTGCTTTCGATATCAATGGTTTCGTCATCTATTGGGATTCGATCCTTGAGGCTGCGAGGATTCTTCTCCGTCTCTTCCTCATGGTCGTTCTTTCCATGGTTCTCACCTCTTCCACCAAGCCTTTGGATTTGACTGCCGCGCTTGAATGGTATCTCTACCCTCTCAAGCTCATCGGATTCCCATCCCATATCCTTGCGATGATCATTTCTTTGGCTCTTCGTTTCATCCCAACCATCCTTGATGACGTTGAGAGAATCATGAAAGCCCAATCCTCCCGTGGCGTTGATTTCGAAAACGGTCACCTTGGCACGAAGATCAAGGCCATCGTTTCCCTCATCATCCCTCTCTTCGTTTCCTCCTTCATCAGAAGCGACGAACTCGCAAACGCGATGGAGTGCAGGGGATATGATCCTAACGCCAAGAGAACGAGATACCGCAAACTCCATTTCAGGTGGGTGGATCTGTTTGAAACCATTCTTGTCCTTGCCATCTTCGGTGGCTGTCTTACCTTGTCGATCATGCAACTAGACGCCTTTAAGGCGATTTGGGGGATCACGACTCTATGAACTACGTGATGGTCGTTTCCTATAATGGAGCCAAATATTTTGGCTTTGAGAAGCAGAAGAACCACCCAAGCATCCAGGGCGAGATTGAGAAGGCCCTTTCAACATATCTTGGTTATCCAATGACCATCCATGGCTCAGGAAGAACGGATAAGGGAGTGCACGCCAAAGGGCAAAGATGCAACTTCAAACCGAAGAAAGAGCTCAAAGATCTCGATGCCGCGGTCTTTTCGCTTAACCGCCTTCTCCCAAAGGACATCTTCATCAAATCGATGGAGAAAAAAGATGACGATTTCGATTCTCGCCACAGCGCGGCCAAGAAGGTCTATTCGTATTCCTTCCATCATGGCCCAAGGGATCCTTTTGCCATCACTGAGTACCAACTCGAATACAAGAAATTCGACTTCGTTCTCTTTGAGAAAGCCATGCGTCTTTTCATAGGGGAACACGATTTCAAGAACTTTACCCCAAAGCCAATCGATAAAGATAGCTTTATCCGTGATATCCTAGAGATGACCTTCGACCTCAAAGAAGGCCACATGAAAGTCACCCTCACCGCGAATGGATTTATGACCTACATGGTCAGAACCATGGTCGGTGTCGCTATGCGAGTAGGGGAAGGGAAGATGACGCTCGAGGAAGTGAAGAAGAGCCTCGATGCGAAGGAGAGAAAGATCATCTCTTTCAAGGCTGACCCATCAGGTCTATGCCTAGAAGACGTCATCTATTAAACAAAAAACTACCTACTGCTTAATAGCAGTGGTAGAATACACTAGTTTCTTAAGGAGCTTTTTATGGGAAGACATTTTGAAGTAAGAGCCGCCGCAATGGCCGCGTCTGCCAAAGCAAAGAGCGCCATCTACATGCGCGCTTCGAAGGAGATCTATGCCGCTGCTAAGAGCGGTGTTCCTGACCCAGAGAGCAACCTCGCACTCAGAAGCGCCATCGAAAAATACCGCAAAACCTGCCCACGTGACGTCATCGATAGAGCTATCGAGAAAGCCAAAGGCGGAGATGCCGTCGCTTATATCCCAGGCCGTTATGAATTCTTCGGCCCAGGCGGAAGCTTCATCATCGTTGATACTTTGACCGACAACGTCAACCGCGCCTTAGTCGGTGTCAGAACCATCGTCACCAAGAAGGGTGGCAAGATGGGAAGCGTTGCCTATAACTTCAACTACGCCGCTTACATTGCCTTCAAAGGCGATGAGGCCAAACGTGACGAGGCCGAAGAGAACCTCATCCTCGGTGATGTCGATGTCCAAAAAGTCGAATACGAAGATGGCGAAGTCGAGTGCACCGTCGCTCCTGGCGATTTAGAGAAAGCGAAAGAAGTCCTCAACAGCATCGGAGTTACCGATTTCGATTCCGCTGAAGTCACCTTCCTTCCAAACGAATACGTTGATCTCTCTGATGAGGACGCTCAGAAAATCAAAGACATGCTCGCCATGCTTGATGAGTGCGAAGATGTCCAGAACGTCTATCACAACGTCAATAACATCTAATCAATAAAAGAATATAAGAGGGCCGCTGAAGCCCTCTTTTTCTTTGCCAAAAACGTCAAAAACAGACACAAAAATGCCGACAATAATCAGGTAATTATATAATAATTACAATTATTTACATTTTGCCAAAAAAGTTGTTGCAACTCCTTTGGCGCATGTGCATAATATACGAGCACTGATTTTAGGGCCACCCTAATCGGTGGCATGCATTAATAGAAGAAAGAGGAAAAGATTATGCAACGTCAAACAACTATTGCTAAGCCTCTTGAGATCAAACGCAACTGGTACGTCGTCGACGCCAAAGATGTCATCCTTGGCCGTCTTGCTACCCAAGTCGCTATGGTCTTAATGGGTAAGAACAAGCCAATCTACACTCCAAACGAAGATACTGGTGACTATGTCATCATCATCAATGCCGCTCAGGTCAAAATGACTGGCAAGGCCGGTGGAGAACACAAGAAGAACTACTACAACGTTTCCGGCTACAACGGCGGTCTCAGAACCCGTTCCGCTGGCGTCATGAAGCGTGAGTTCCCTGTCGAAATGGTCGAAAGAGCCGTCTGGGGTATGCTACCAAAAGGACCTCTTGGCCGCGCCATGATGAAGAAGTGCTTCGTCTATGCTGACGACAAACACGAGCAGGCTGCTCAGAAACCAGTCGCTCTCGAAATCAAATAAGGAGATAGAGAATGGCTACTAAAGTTACTAAGTACTATGGCACCGGTCGTAGAAAGAAATCTATCGCCCGTGTCTACCTCAAAGCTGGCAAAGGCACCATCGTCGTCAATGGCCACGATGTGAACGAATACATGCCATACGCCACCCTTGTTCAGAACCTCAAACAGCCTTTGGCTCTCAGCGGTGCTGAAACCAAGTATGACGTCGAAGCCGAAGTCTACGGCGGTGGATTCACCGGCCAGGCCGAAGCCATCCGTCTTGGCATCGCCCGTGCTCTTCTCGAAGCTGGCGAGGATCGTAAGACCCTCAAAGTCGCTGGTATGCTTACCCGTGACCCACGTGTCAAAGAGAGAAAGAAATACGGTCTCAAAGGCGCCCGTCGCGCTCCACAGTTCAGCAAACGTTAATCCGTTTACTTACTTCGAGATCAAGCTCAGCCAAATGGCTGGGCTTTTCTTTTGGCTGGGCATGAAAAAAAGATCCTCTAAGAGGATCTCATTCTCGAACGTTGGTGCCGGCTTCCGGATTCGGACCGAAGACCTACGCATTACAAGTGCGTTGCTCTACCAGCTGAGCTAAGCCGGCGTTCTTATACGCTATTTCTAGCGCCTAAATAACATAGCAAAATGTACTTATTTCTTCAATAAGAAGTGCTTATTCGACCGTAACCGACTTAGCGAGGTTACGAGGCTTGTCGACATTAAGTCCTAACTGAACTGAGACGTAATAAGACAAAAGCTGAAGAGGGATGATGGCAAGGCTTGTCATGAAATATTCAGCGGCGCTTGGAATGCTGATTAGGTCATCGGCGATCGCGCTAGCTTTCGTCTTGTCTTCGCTTACGACGCAGATGACGTGGGAGCCTCTCGTCTTTGTCTCAATGAGGTTGGAGATGGTTTTCTCATAGACATTAGACTGAGTGAGTATTCCAACGACAGGAGTGCCTTTCTCAATTAGAGAAATCGTCCCGTGCTTAAGTTCACCAGCGGCATAGGCTTCTGAATGAATATAGGAGATTTCTTTCATCTTCAAAGAGCCTTCTAAGGATGTGGCGTAGTCAATCTCTCTTCCGATGAAGAAGATGTCTTTGGCGTTTCTGATCTCACTAGCGAGCTTCTTGATATTCTCTTCTTCAGAGAGAATCTTCTCGATCTTGCTTGGGAGGTCTTTTAATTCCGCGATAAGGGAAGAGTATTTCTCTTCGTCGATGGCGCTCCTAAGCTTTGCAAGCTTAAGGGCCAAGGCATAGCAGCAGATGAGCTGGGCGCTATAGGCTTTGGTGGTGGCGACGGCAATCTCTGGTCCAGCGATTGTTTGGATGACGTAATCGGCTTCTCTAGCGATGGTGGAGCCAACGACATTGACGATGCCTAGTGTTTTAATGCCTTCGGCTTTGGCTTTTCTTAGAGCCGCTAAAGAATCAGCAGTCTCGCCAGACTGACTGATAACCACAACAAACCCATTTTTATCGAGTGGAGCATTTCTATAACGGTATTCGCTAGCGAGCTCAACCCTAGTTGGGATTCTCGCCATATCTTCGAAAACGTATTGGGCGGACATGCCAACATGATAGGCAGAACCGCATCCGATGACGGTGATGGAACAGATGCTTTTAAGAGTCTCATCAGAGATGCCAAGTCTTTCTAAAGAGACATCATCGTCTTTGAGCAAAGAGGAAATGGTGTCCTTAACGGCTCTTGGTTCTTCATGGATCTCTTTGAGCATGAAGTGGGGGTATCCACCTTTTTCAGCGGCCTCAGCTTCCCAGGCAATCGTCTGTTTCTCTTTAAAGATCTCATCGCCATCGATGTTGAAGAAGAAGATGCTTCCTCTTTTCATCCTGGCGAGTTCCATATTGTCGAGATAATAGACTTCTTTGGTGTGGCTAAGTATGGCAGTGACGTCGCTAGCCATATAGACTTCGCCATTCTTTTCGCCAAGAACGATTGGACTATCTTTTCTCGCGACCCAAATCTCATCTGGATAGTCTTTGAACATGACCGCTAAAGCGTATGATCCTCTGATACGGACCATGGCTTTTGAAATCGCGTCACATGGGGTTTGGATATATTTCTTGTAATAGTAGTCGATGAGCTTAACGGCAATCTCGGTGTCAGTGTCAGAATAGAAGGTGTAGCCCTTTCTGATTAGCTTGGCTTTAAGCTCGTCGTAGTTCTCAATGATGCCATTATGGACAGCGACGACATTGAAGTCGTTTGAGGCGTGTGGGTGAGCGTTGTCTTCGGATGGCTCGCCATGTGTGGCCCAACGGGTATGGCCGATTCCGGATGTGCCGAAAAGACCATGAAGGTTTTCGATCTTGGCTTTGAGGTATTTGATTCTTCCCTTTGTCTTAACGACGGAGATGACGTTCTCCTCGTTTCTCACTGCGACACCGGCAGAGTCATATCCGCGGTATTCGAGTTTGGTAAGGCCATCAAGCAAGATATCGCTTGCCTGATGCTCGCCGATATAGCCAACAATTCCGCACATAAAGTGTTTAAATTTCGCAAAATCGCCTGCAAAACCTACCTAACTATGATTTCTTCTCTTGAAGCGCCGACACCGATGAACTTAACTTTGACACCGGTGAATTTCTCTATCTCTTCGACGTATTCTCTCGCTGCTTGAGGGAGCTCTTCGAACTTTCTGCAATGGGAGAGATCCCCGAAGTTGCCT
>Ga0247611_10002486_pt1 | contig 29642 bp, 21 predicted proteins | sample 177DNAGHGhighgp2_FD_192422 | JGI IMG/M metagenome (GOLD analysis project Ga0247611, IMG submission 192422) | Sheep rumen microbial communities from Palmerston North, Manawatu-Wanganui, New Zealand - 1770 DNA GHGhigh gp2 | ecosystem: Host-associated > Mammals > Digestive system > Stomach > Rumen... | reverse complement strand
GGCAGCACGGATAGGGGCTGGGCGGCGAAGAAAGTGCCCGCCAGCACAGTGGCCAGACCGGCATTCTGCATGCCAACCTCGATGGATATGGTGCGTTTCTTGGCCTTGTTGAATTTTGCCAACTTGCCGGCTGTCCATCCCAGCAGATATCCAAGGGAGTTGTGACAGAAGACCACGGCAAAAGTCCACACAAACAGCATCAGACCACGCTCGATGAGTGTGTCGTGGACGGTGCTCACGACACCTCCCACGATACATGCCAGACACGTCACGCTGAGTCCCGGCATCAGCGACTGGATGGTGGGGAAACTCTGGCGCCTGGAATAGGTGTAGTTGAGAAAACATCCTAATCCCACGGGGATGATTGTCACAATCAGAATATTGAGGAACATGCCAATGGCGTCGATTTCGATAATCTCGCCTGCTGTGAGTTGCATCAGCAGCGGTGTCATCACGGGAGCGAGAAGCGTCGATGCACACGTCATGCCCACCGAGAAAGCCACGTCGCCGTGGCAGAGATACGACATGATGTTGCTCGACACGCCGCCAGGGCAGCATCCCACGAGCAGAATGCCCAGGGCCAGTGCCGGCTCAAGTCGGAACACACGCACCAAGAGGTAGGCCACACATGGCATGATGAGGAACTGGGCACAAGCACCTATGAGTATGTCCAGCGGGCGATGTGCCAGAATCCGGAAGTCTTTGGTGGTGAGGGTCAGTCCCATGGTGAGCATGATGATACCGAGGATGACGGTCTGCGTTGTCCCGCGTACCCATACAAAGAGGTCGGGCACGAGGAAGGTAAGTAGGGCGATGGCCGTGACAAAAAGCGAGGCGTGGGCAGCGAGCCACCGGCTGAGGTTTTGAAATAGTTGTAGCATGTCTCTTTCTTTCGGGTCAATGATAAGATCCCATCTGTTCGTTATGTGGATTTGGTCTGATTATTACATAAGTAGGTGATCAAAATGAGATGATAGTATTTTATGATTTATTTGGATGCAGATTTTTTTGATTACCTACTTACTTAAATGACTATATCCACACTCCAATACTCATTATGGAATTGGCCACAAAAGTAATCATTTTTTTGTGCATAATTGAAACCATAGGTCTCATTTAACAAAAAAATCATTTTGAGGCTGTGAATAGACCTTGCCAGTTCAGGGCATGTCAAAAAAGCGAGAGAACGTAATGCCGACTTTCAAAATTGTAAGTCCCCCCTTGCCAAAGAACAAAAAATCAACGGTCTGAAAGGCCGTTGATGAGAGTAATCCCAGTAGGGTATCAGTCCGTCGGATTTCTCAGGCGTAGGAATGCATTCCACCCAAAAGATAATTCACGCCAAAATACGTAATGGCTACCGTAAGGAAGGCCCCCACCATATAGGCATGGTAGCAGAGAGGCTTATGTAAGAAACCTAAAGACTTGTGATGGAAAGGCACGGCATAGACCATAAGCGTGATGAGCGCCCACGACTCCTTGGGGTCCCACGACCAATAGTTGCCCCACGACACGTTGGCCCAGACCGCACCCAGGAAAATGCCAATGGCAAGAAGGAACACGGCTGGATAGAGCAACAATTGTGACAGTGCGGTAACCCTCTCCAGTTCGGCATCCTTTTTCTTTTTGGTCAGGATGAATGCCTGCACGCCTATGAGCAGTTGCAGGGCAAACAGTGCATAGGCGCACATCACCGTCATGACATGCACCGAGAGCAAGGGCGACTGGAGCACGGGCATCAGTGGCGTAATCTGTGAGTTGCTGCCCGCCAGCAGGGCTACCAGTAGACAGAACGAGCCTATCAGTGAGCCGAAACCCAGTACAATGGGAAACTTATGGCGAAGGAGGAGGGTCAGCAGGAGCACCGCCCATGCCATAAACAGCATGGTCTCGTGGCCGTTGCTCACAGGTATATGACCGCTTATCCACCAGCGTAGGCAGAGCAGCATGGTGATGTAGATGACCAGCAGCACGATAAATGAAAGGGACGCCCACTTCAACCATCTCCTCTCCGACGCAGCGAACAGCATCACCATACAGAGCAGCAAACTGAGTGTCAGGGCGAGAAACACGGGCCATTTCTGGCTGCGCATCGTATTGTAGAAAATCTCGGCACGGGTCATGTCTTTGCCGGGAAGCAGGCCGCCTGTCATTTCTTCCTGAAAGAGTCTTATCTTGGCGATAATTTCTATAGCCCTGTCGTGCTGCCCGGTCACGATGCTCTCCGTGAGATAGTCCATGGATTGCTTGATAAAGAACTGCTCCTTGACAGGTATCTCCCTGGGCAGCGACTGTCCGCCGGGCATGTACCATTTGATTTCATCACCAGAGCGGAAAGGAAACATCTTGATGAACTCACCCTTGTAAAACATCTCCACCATATGGAATTTCTCATCTGCTTCCATCAGCGCTTTCCTGCCGATGGCTTCGTCGCCATTCATCATCGCCTCAATGGCATCCTTCAGTTTGTATTCTTTGTGCTCATCCAGGAAATCACTGTACGAGGCCCATTGCCCCTCGATGCCCAGCAACTGCTGAACATCGCGGCTTTTCACACGAATCAGTTTCTGCTTTTCCCAGGGAGAGTAGTAAATCATCCAACTGGTGAAAATCTCGTCGGCAGAATAGCCTTCCCACGACGCTTTGCCCGACAATTTGGTCACAAAGTCTGTGGCCACGGTGTTGAGCGGGCAGATACGGTTGTTGTAGAGCACGTTGAGGGCGCCCAGGCGGTGGGCGATGTCCTTGTCCACGGCCTGAATGCCATCGTTGGCATGCAGGGGCGAGGCGTAAAGGGCAAGGGGCAGAAGTATGGCAAGAGGCCGCATGGCCTGGCGATAGAGCGTGCGCATACGGGTCTTGCGCGACAGCAGTGTGGCTATGATGCCGGCCAGGAGCAAGAGGTAGCCGCAGTAGGTGATGGCGATGCCATAGGGGTCGTGGCTCACACCGAGCACCACTCCTTGGCCATCGGAGTCGTAACTGGACTGGAAAAGACGGTAGCCATCGATATGGCCGATGTTGTTCATGGAGACAAGAACCTCTGTCGGGGACTGTGAGCCCTCCCGGACTGACTGTATGACACTCTGGTAGTCGAGCGGGGCGTCTGTGCCTGGATAGTTGACAATGCGGAATTCCTTCAATGTCAGTGAGAAAGGCAGCGGCAGCACGTTGCCCTTATTGTCAACATACGATATCTCGGGAATGCCGGTGTGGAGTGCTACGCTGCCCTTGCGGGCAAAGAGATGGGTGATGAGCGCGCCTGCCAGTATCACGACAAACGACAAGTGCAGCAGCATGACGGCAAAACGCTTGTATAGACGCTGCTTGAGAAGATAGGCACAGGAGGCCACTGTGAGTATGGCCCACAGAGCGGAGAACCACCAGGCACCATAGATGTGCTCACTCACAAAACTGGTGCCTTGGTATTTCTCTATGACAGTAGCAAACCCTATACACATGATGATGCATGTGTATAGGGTAAGGATAAGTTTCTTGTTCACTATATGGCGTTAGATGGATTCAATGAAAAAGATAATCTGGTCTCGTTGTTTCTTGCTCAGGTTACGGAACTGAACGACGGAGTTGTAGGCATCACTCGTGCCACCCTCGGCCTTGCAGCCGTGCCACATGATGGCTTCCATCACATTGCGGGCACGACAGTCGTGCAGACGTTCCACGCCGCTTCCGCACTTGGCAGCCAGACCGCGGCCCCACAGGGGAGTGGTGCGGCACCAGCCGGTGCGGATATCGTTCTTCATCCACAGCCGATGCTGCACGAAGTCGGTGTATGGCCATATCTTCTGGTGGGGATAGCGGGGCATGTCGCTGTCAGACAGGAAGAACCGGGCCGGGTCCTGGATGTGGTCCTCGCCGGTGTTCCACGACGGACGGTGGCAGGAGGCACAGCCTATCTGTGTAAACAGGCGCTTGCCTTCCTTGAAGTCGTCGGTGGTGGTGTTGCGGGCGGCCGGGACGGCGAGACCGCGGTGCCATATCATGAGGTTCTTATACTGGGCATCGGTCATCTCGGCATCGAGTGTCTTGCTGGTCAGGTAGGTGTAGATGTCTTTCTCCAGGTCGCCGGTGTGCCACTCGGGGTGGGCGTGTGACGGGTCGACGCGGTTGATGTATTCGGTGAAACCTGCCTGTACCTCTGGGTCTTTCGACGAGGTGGTGGCGTAATATTTGCCAGCGAGGTCGAGATAGTGGTAGCGACGGTCGGAGCGGGTCACATTGGTGATGTTCCAGATGGCGTTGGCGCCGGCAGCGTCGAGAATGGGACCGCGCGACATGGCGTAGGTGTATCGTCTCACATATTTCGTGCCGTCGCCCTGCAGGGAGTTGGAATAGTAACTGTTCCATGTGTTGGTGCCTTGGTTCCACATGGCGGGATTCAGCGCGTCGTAGCGGCCGATGCTGTTGAAATACTCGCTCTCAGCCTTCCACTGGGCGGTGATGTCCTCGTCGGGGATGGCATCGGTGAGTCCTGTGCCGTAGATGCCGATGGTGGATTCCAGCAGCACACCGATGTCGTTGTTGTATTCTGCCTCAGAGAGTGTCACGTCCTGTCCGCCGCGCTGCACCACCACCGGTGCATAATAGGCACTGTAGGGGATGGTCACTTCCGGGTAGATGAGCGAGTAGGTTTCGCCGTCGGGGAACTTGTTGCCCCACTCGTCGGTGTAGTTGTTCCATGCGATGCTGATTTTGTTCTCGTCGATAGGTGCCTTGAAGGGCTTCACGGCGCCTGTCTGGGGCATGCCGGCCACCGAGCGGATGTAGGCGTTGGTGGTCTTGTCGTAGACCACGAGCAGGTAGCCGTTGCGGTGCTGGTCGGCCTTGTACTCGGTCTGCCGAGCACCATGACCATAGCCAGGATGGCAGTAGAGGCAACCGCGGCGCACATAGACTGGCCCCAGCCCGTGGAAGGCACCGTCGGTGTTGGTGTTGTAGTCTTTCTCAAAGAGGTATTCTCCCTCGTTGAAGGCTGTCATCATGCCGGCGTTTTCCACTGCTTTCGATGGTTGCTCAAAGGCTGTGGCAGTGTTTACCGTGGTGGTGCCGAGCAGTCCTCCAGCATAGTAATCCTCAGGATACTCTGATGTCGTAGGGTCGCCTATTTCCCAGGTGGTGGGCTTGATGTCGTCGTCGTCGGAACATCCGGCGACAACGACCGACAGCATCAGGGCAATCCCGAAATAGAATGGTCTGCTCATTGTGGTTTACTTTTTAATGTTGACAATCGACAGATAGAGTTTCTGCGCATTGTCGGCCAGTGTGCGATAGGTGGCCAGCACCACATTGTCTACATAGTTCTCGTTGATGACTTGGCACTGGGTTTCCACTGTTTTGTTGCCGGCATATCCAGAGAGTGTCTCGGAGAGTGCGCCGAGTGCGTCGTCCAACTCGCCGAGTGCGTCGATGGCCACTTTGCAGGAACTGTCGGAATAGTACAGGGCAAACGGGTGCTTCATGGCTTTGATTTTGGCCAATGCCACATCAAGTTTCTGCACCACCGTGTTGGCCTGACTGGCCAGTGTGGCGTTGCCTGAGTTCAGGCAGAAGTAAATCAGCGACTGCTGTGTGGGGGAAGTGGCACCCATCTGTCCGAAAAGGGCGTTCTTGCAACTGATGATGTTGTCGTAGAAGTCGGTGATGGAGTTGTAGGCATAGGGCGACTCGATATAGGTGGCGTCTTCGCCGGTGTAGGGAAGGCCGATTTTCGAGTCTCCCACCTCGCCGATGATGTCCTGGCAGCCAGAGATAATCTCAAGCGTGGCGTCGAGGGCTGTTGCCCAGTCGCCGGTGCCGGGGTTCTTGAAGGCTTTTCCGAAGTTCTGGAACGAGCCCAGCGACCCCTCCACATCGCCGTCGTCGTTGATGGCGTTGTGTGTGGCCACGTAATTGAGGGCTATCTTGTGGCGCTCGGCATTGCTCTCACGTGAGTCCCATGCAGCCTCCAGTGTTGCTGTGGCATTGTAGAGGTCCTTGGCAACGGCGCAGATATAGTTGTACTCCAAAACCGTGATTTGGCTGATTTGCCGTGGCACTCCCTGGCGGAAAAGCACATATTCCAGACCATGATAACCCAGGATGCCGGAGTTGGCAGTCTTGATGAAATTGTCGAGGTTTGCCATGGCCTTCTCGTCGCGAAGCACATCGGCCAAGTCGTTGGCGGCCACCGGCCAGGTGTCGGTGTGGGGGTCGATGGAATAGACGTCTGCTGCACCAAAGAGGAAGGCTTCTGTGTTCTCCCAGTTGGCACGGGCCGTTTTCCAGTCATTGCATGCCTGGTCGAGGGCGGCTTGGGTTCCTTTAATAGTTTCTGTGTCGGCGTCGTCGTCGCTTGAACATGAGGCGAAGCCAGTTGCAAATACGACAGCCAATGCTGCCATCTTCAAAAGTTCTTTGTTTCTCATTTCAATCTTTATTTATTTAGTTATTTTAGCCTTTATGGTAATTCTCATTTTCTCCCATTTCTCCCATTTCTCCCATTTCTCCCATTTCTCCCATCTAATCTTCCCATCTTAATTTTTCATCTTTCATCTTTAATCTTTCATCTATTCACAGGAGTTTCCCGCAATAGGTGACACCGAGACTGATGCTTGGTTCGTTGTTGTAGGGTTGCTTGTACAGCGGACTGTCGGCGGCAAGGCCGTTGTTGTTGGGCTTCTCGAAGAATCGGTAGGAGTATTCTCCCTTGATGGTGATTTGCTTCACGGGGGAGTAGTTCAGACCGAAAACGCAGCGGTATTTCTTCGTGTACTTATACATTTGCTCGTAGGTTCCCGAAGCCATGCTGTCGTAAAACTCATAGCGTCCGAACACCCACATCTTCTCATGCTTCTGATGCAGTTTGGGGATTTGCGAGAATACATTGTATCCAGCCTCGATGGCATACGCTATGGCATTGCTGCCGATGTTGGAGTAGTGGTGCGGGTTGCCATCCTGATATTTGTGATGTGTCCAGTTGGCTTGATTATAGGCCGAAATCTCGTCTGCATTACTGAAGTGGGCATAGTCCACATTGCCGCGAACGAGCCAGTTCCATCGGTTGAACGAGAAGTCGAAGGCCACAATTCCCAGTGCTCCCGTCACGTCGTCGTATTTGGTGCCCGGTGTGCGCAAGGTGTTGCGGAAGGTGTAGCCGTAGTAGCCGCTTAGTCCGAGGCGCAGGCCCTTGACAGAGTAGTTGTCGATGCGCAGTGCCACTGCATAGTTGTTGGCAACTTTGAACTCATAGGGACTGGTGGCTCCATAGTGTACGAAATTCTCTGCTGTGAAACTCTCTGAATTCAATCCGGAGAGGAGTTCGGCCTCATAGCGCCAGTCTTTCAGCCTTCCCCAAAGTGAAACTCCCACCTGGTGCCAGGTGTTGGGCATGATGGTGGCTTCTCCCTCCGGGCGATAGACGGTAAAAAACTGATTGGGCTCGTGGTAGGCGTTGGAATAGCCTACGGGAACGATTATTTCACCGGCCTTGATGTTGAACTTGCCTTTCCAGAACTCCTTGTTGATCCAGAATTGCTCGATGTTCACCTCGCCGCCTTTTTCCACCTCGGCTTCATATTCTCCGGCTTCCTCGGCCTCTATCTCCACGGCGGTGCCATTGCCACCATGCTCAAACTCTATCTCGGTGCCCAATGTCCATCCCTTGCCGAAGTCGTAGCCGAGGTTCAGACATACGTGTGGCAGGTCGAAGCGCCCATGACTCTTGTCGTCGGCATAGTTCTCGGGTTTTTTATAGCGGTTGAAACTCTGGCTATAGAAATTGCGGGTCATGGCAGCCTCACCATACCCTCCAATGTATAGACGTGATTCTGGCTTTGCCTGTTTTTCGGTTTTCTCCTGGCGTGTGGCTCCGGTGATGCCGTCCACATTATTGTTATTCGTTTCTTGGGAAGCAGCCCAAAGGGGGAACAGTGTAAAAATGGCTATGAGTGAAATTGCTCTCATCTTGTGTATACAAAAAGGTTCAAACTATTTGCTGGGCGCAAAAGTACTCCTTTCCTTCAAGGTGGGCAATACCCAAAAATCAGTAATCTGAACTGCTTTCGTCGATGTGCCTAATTGTTAATAATGAATCGTATACCTCGTTTTTATTAGGCCCATCAACGAAACCATCTGCCCAATACCGACAAATGGGGATAAGTGGGCAAGGTATTCCGATTATTCAGAATATTCCGATTATTCAGAAAATTCGGAAAATTCTGATTATTCAGAAAATTCGGAAAATTCGGAAAATTCAGATTATTCTGAAAATTCCGATTATTCCGATAAAAATAAAGATTGTGATTTCCTTTTTCTGTTCTTTCAGTTTCACCTCTTTCCGACCACCTCACGCTCAAAGAAGTCCAGGAAGAATGGCCAGTTGGGGCCTGCTTCGTGGCCGCCGTGGTGCTGACGATAGGTGAGACGGCCCTCCATCAGACCATTGTCCATACCGGGGAAGAGGTCTGTGCCTAAGCCTTTATAGCCGAGCAGTTCGTAAACGGGCGACGCCTTTGAGGCCGATATGAACGAGCCAACCACATCCTGCCATTTGTCGCCATTCCAACTGCCTGTGGAAATGAAGCAGGCACGTGGGGCACAAAGGGCAATGAGTTCGTGCTGGTCGACAGGGATGTCGTTTTCTGTCAGCGGGTCTGTGCCATACTTGATCAGATTGCCGCATACCCAGTGGTACTCCTGGCTTGAGACGATGTTGCCGATGCTCTCACCGCAGTCGCGGCGCCAGCCTGCCGCGCCTGCCTTGCCTGAGGAGGCGATAAATCCGGCAGCAATGCGCTCATCAAATGCCATAGCCACAAGCGAGGCCTTGCCATAACGCGATACTCCTTCAATGGCGCACTTGGTGGCATCGAAGGTTTTGTCGGTCTCAAAATAGTCTATCAGGCGAGAAGCGCCCCATCCCCAGGCACGGAGTGAGCCCCAGTCTGTGGGCTGGCGATGCTCTCCCTTGTTGCAGAGTCCGATGATGCCGTTGGTCAGACCCCACCCGGAATCGGCTTGAATAGAGTTGGGGATGATGGTGGCGGCAGCCCAACCACGTTCTATTATCATCTGCTTCCAGGACACCATTCCGGGACGGGTGAATGTGGGGTCGCCTCCGAATCCGAATTCTATGATTACGGGTATGTCTTGCTTTCCGTTGTCGGGATACATCACGTTGGCCTCAATTTCTACCTTGATGGATGGATAACTGGAATTGTCTGCCACGCCTTTGAGGTAACGGATGACCACTGGCTTCCCTCCAAATTCTTTTTTCTCCTCTTTGGTGACTTCCCATTTCACACTGGGTACATTGCCGGGAATACGGCCATAAACATTGTCTTCAAATAGTCTGACTATCTCAGGGCGACGCACCTTATACCACATCTTGGCGCTGGTGACTTTCTTCCCGCTCTCCGTTACCAGTGGCTCGGGGTAGAAAGGGTAGGGGTTGGCTGCCAGTTCATCATAGTTGGGATGCTTGCTCTCGTCGGAATTGTTGGGCTGGCGGCCTTCACGGGGCTGGCCGACACCTACTTTTGCCAGCATGTCGGCATAGTCGGCTGCTGTTATCTGGCGAAGACTGTCCTGGTTGACACGGTTTCCGCCACCGGGCATCATAAATTGTGCAGAGGCTGTAAACGGGATGCAAATGATCAGCAGTGCCCCGAAGAAAGACTTGATTGATTTCATAACTATTTTGTTTGTTAATTCCCTGTCTTTGCTCGTATTAATCCAGATACTCGATTTTATGCCTCAATCCCAAGTCCAGAACTTCCTTAACTCATTGACAATGTCGTCCCAGTCCTGAAGAGTGAAAACACCTTCTCCTTTCATCATAATCGTCATTTCTATGTCATTGTAGGTGCGATAGACATTGGTGTCGCGGAACCCATTGCGAAGGTAGAATTGATGGCGGCGTTTCCTTTGTTCCAGATTGTCGCATGGCTCTTGATATGGACTCTCCATGTCAAGGACGCAGACTTGCCCTTGGTATTTCTGAGTCACTTGTTTTAAAATCTGTTGGCCCAGGCCTTTGCCTCTCAGGTCGTCACGGACGGCAAAATACCAGTACCAATTGAATGCCTTGCGGGGATAGACAATGGTAAAACCGATGAATTCATCGTCCTTGTAGTAGGCCGTGAAGTCTAAGTTCATCTCATCTATCAGGCGCATCAAGTCGGTCCAGGGGATTTGCTCATCCTCTGGAAATGCCGTCTCATAAAGCCGTCTCAACTGTTCATCCCCGGCATGTGTGGCTGTGATTCTTACTTCGTGCATTCTCATAAAGAATATCAATTTCAGTGGCAAAGTTACGATTTTCCTCTCTGAAATAAGTGTCATCTCTGATTTTTTCCCCCTTTTTGTTGGGGCAGATTGTTTTTTTATCTATATTTGCGGAGAAAAAGATTTATCTTTGGAGAAGTCGATAGTTACGAATGACAAATTTAGATAGAGAATTATGAAAAAAATAGCATTTTTAGTGTTGACTCTAGCCATCATCGCATGCGGCAAACAGACAACAGGAATAGTGGCAAATGCAGTCGTTAATAATTCTGTTGCTGAGACGGATAAGGACAAAGTGCCGCAGCGGTCTGACTATACTTTCCGCACGGAAGTACGTACCACCAACGAAGATGGTGATGTCCTCTGGGGACCTATCATTGTTTATCTGACTGATACCAAAGGTCAGACGCAGGAGCTTCATAGCGAAGCGCTACCGCTGGATACTGTGAATTGGAACAAAGGTAGCATAGGGGAAATCCTTGAGGACGACTGGAATTTCGATGGCATTCCCGACCTTCAGGTGTGTACTGGTCCGATGAATGGATTTGGCAACTACACTTATGATGTTTGGCTTTGGAATGACAAGACCCATAAGTTCGAGAAATTGAATTACGACGTCGAAATCTATAGCCCCGAAATCGATTCAGAGAACAAGTGTATCATCAGCAATTGGCGCCTCGACGACGATTTGGAGTTTGTCACCTATCAGTGGAAAAACGGAAAACTCGTCGAGACCAAGCGTGAGCAAATGTCTTACAGTGAGATGATGAAAGACTGAGTTCCCGCCCCCTATAATTCCGTAGACGAATTGGTGTGAATGACCAGTCCTCGAATGAGACGCCTCGATGAGACGTCTCTACTTTTTGAATGTCCAAACAGGGTTGACAGAGAAGGTGGACGTCTACTTGTGCTCTGCTCTTCGACCCCGTGCATTTTGCCAAACAATTGCCAAGAAAGACAAATACAAGCAAAAACAAAGATACCATAATGGGTACACACAAGAATGCCCATATATTGGCACTGTCTTTCCCGTGCTTTCTTCTGTCATACAACCACAAGCCAAATGAGACAACAAAGACAAGAGGTATGAGTACATGTAAACTATTGTAGCCGAAAATGACTCCTATAAGAAAAGCAATGCCTCCAATATTGTAACAGAGGTCGTAAACGCATCGTCTTCCATAATTCCTTTCTTAGAAAAACGTTATTTGTTTAACTATAGTATGTACAGAAACACATTTCATGTTAACTATTGGCGAAGGCATAAGTTGAATGGAGCAAATTGCCCTTTTTGTTATATTCGTTTATAAGAATCATATATGCCTCGCTTTCTTTGCATCTATGCTGATCTTTGTCATAGAAAACTATTTCAGCATAAGTGCCGCCATTTGGCGTGGGACCATCAATTCTCTTAAAATAATCATTGCTCATAATCATTCAAAGAATAAGACAATCCATTTCTATCTACTTCTTGTTTCTTATAATAGCCTTGCCATCACATTCCAATATTTCTGCACCCTTTAGATGTTCCCTGATTATATCTGCATCAATATAATGAACTCTTAGTGCTGATGAATTAGGAAAACGATTGAAATACACGTCATTGCTCATATATAATTTCACAACGTCTATTTCTCTTTGCTTGGATATGTTGTTGTAATAATTGAGAATACGTGGAAGAACACGTGGAAGAACCTTGATGCCAGATCGCCCGTCATGGAAAACCACTACTGCCACAACATGGTAATGTTGCTTTTTGTCAACAAGAGCCTCCTTTTCCTCGTCACTGCTTTTATACGAAATAGTCAGATTCCTGCCGTATTTCTCGTTGATGCCGTTCATAATATGCTGGAATATCGGACCGTGAGAGGTGGCATCCTCCAAATTCTTATAGGCAATGAAGTAGTGTATCATCTCGTGGATGATGGTATCTTCTACTTTCCTTTCGGGCAAATCCAATCGAGTGTTGATTCTGAGTGAGAAATCATAATACTCTGTATTCCCATCCTTCAACTTCCGCTTTTTGAAACAACACTTTCCCCAAAAAGTCTTGGCATCGCTAAGAAAAATAGGAATATCGGGGAGTTGACCAGCAAACAATTGCTGGTTAAACTCCTCGAACTTCCTTTTGATATAGGGTATGTCCGCAATCATTGGCTAATATTCTCCATCATTTTCAAAAATGGAGTCCCAATCAATGGTGTTCTTTCTAAGTTTCAACACTTTTTTGACACCATAGCATATTCTCCATAACGTGATGGTTTGGTCTTCGAAATCTTTTCCCTCCAGCCGTTTATTTAATATGGTATCACGACCATGTAGAAGGACAGTCTTGTTTTCAGGATCAATCAAGTCACCTTTCTCATTTAAGGTACCTTCAGGAATGACCGTCCACGAAGACGCATCAGTAAGTTCCATTAAAATGATATCCGTCGCTGCCGTTCTTCCATTTCTTAGACACATATATTTGTATGGGCGTAACACAAATGGGAATTCCCCGTTATTGTATGAATACACCCCATGGTCATGTTCTGAGTCAAAGGTTACATCAGGGTTGATTGCCCAATTGCCATTTTCGTCTTTCTCTATATAACGGGATGCTGTAGTCTCCTTAAGAATCCGTGTCTCACAAGGACCATCTTCATCATATATTGAACCCTCTGCTCCGAAATGCTCTTCAAGATCACCTTTGTAGGTCAGTGAAAGCATTTGGGTTGTATCCACATCCTCAAAGAATTCACTGTAGTCAACAACACTAACTTGCTTCTTCTTGCTTTGGTCAATGGCAAACATCACAGGGTCTATGTTGTTTTGTGTCATAAGTACTGGCCAGTAAAATGGGGCACCATTCCAACCAATGTTTTGCCCTGTTGCTTCATCTTTTCTTACTGCACCATTCTGTTTCAGGAACATGATGACAGGAGCATCTTGTGCCTTTTCTCTGGATGGCTGGGTGTCAGTGCGGCCATCGTCGGGAGCATCAATCCATCCACCGTTTGCCCTGATTCTACTTATGTCACGATTAAGGCGATGGATGGCGTAAATCTTCCCACCAGACTTGTCGGTGCAATATTCCAAGGCACAGAGCATTTCCTTGATGTCATTCTTCCTGTCGGCATTAAACAACTTGTCGTTGTCATAGACGTATGTTGATTCTATCAACTTCAAGATTTCTATCACCTTCTCCTTGTCTATTTCGAAGAATCCATTTGTATCCTTATTATCATAACCAAGAGAACTCTCTATAAGGTTGTCTATTCTCTCCACCGTTTTTCCAATAGCCTTCTTTCCTCCTGTCCAGAAACCAACAGGCAGCAAACGAACCTGCTTTTTCAGTGTTACGGTGTTGGATGCCTTTATCTTTTGCATGGCACAAGGTCTGATATTCTTGTCATAACCGATGAAAGCGGCATTGGGTTCTGTTTGGTCTTTTCCTGCAATGAACCACTCACGCAGTTGGTTATCCAACTCATTCATACGAGTGAGTATCTTGTAAATCTTTGCTGTCGTGTGCAGCCGTGTAACAGCCATATCCTCTTTTGATCGTGCACCATACATACGAGCATGCTGTAGTACTGTATCCTGCTGGAAGTTCCCTGGATCACGACCATAGAAGAAGCAGAGCATGTTTTTGATGGTGATGCCGCGGTCGAGAATGTTACCGCCAATAAAGATGTTGGCTGCGGTATCAAGGCGCAGCTCTCCCGTCTCTTCGTCAAGTAAGGCATCTACTTCTTCGTCAGAATTGACTTTTTGAACATGGTAATTAACCAGTTTTGGGTTGAAGATGTTTCGTAACTCATCCATCACATCTTCCTTGGATGGCAACTCTACAGTTATCAGTCCTTCCTCGCGTCCTTTCTTGTTGGATTTCTCAAAGTCCTCATAGTTGACATCAATTGCATTCCACACACGTTGGTCTGACTGATCTTCGTCCACTACAGCATGTTTGATGGCATCTATCAGTCGGGTTATGACACGATATTGCCAGTCATGGTATTTCTTGTCTATCACCACATGTATTATAGCACTGCTGTGATAATCACGTCTTTCCTCCCGCTCTTGAAGCCTTCTGATGGCTGTAGCCATAAAGTATGACACGAGAGTGTAGGTGAGTCCATAGATGTTTCCTGAAGAAACAGTATTATTCAAATAGCGTTTGTCTTCATGCCGCAGCACATCTATACATTTTTGCTCGACTTGATGGTATAGACAGCTATACATGGAGTCTTGATTTTGGGACTTTACATAATACTCTTCTCCTCCAATATATCTGTCGTGTGTCGGTACAATGCTAGTGAAACGTGGACGGAATGGCTTTACCCACTTACCATTGAGGTTGAGCTCTCCTTTGGGCTGCAAATATAGGCAATATGGTGTGGCCGTAACTTGTAAATAACGGCAATAGTCTATCTTAGAGCGTATATTATCTATCAACTGGCTGATTTTAGCCATTTCCATTTCTGCTTTTTGAACAAGAGGATTTCCGTTCTCGTCTTTCAAAGCCTCCAATTTTACTGACTTGTAGTTGCGACTGGCAAAATCTGCTTCGTCATCCACAATAAGAATTTTTTTCTTTTGGAGAATGGGCAATTTATTGGTGATTAAGTCATACAGGTGTTCTAAGTTCTTTGACTGCTTCATGCAGACAATGACAGTTTTGTACTTCTCAACATTTGCTCGTTTTAATTTTCTCCATGGCTTAATTTTTTTACCATAAACCTCAATGGTCGCCTTTTGATCCAAATCATTAGATGGCTTAAACCAACGATAGTCATACCTTGCCCGTTTCTCTGTCTGATCAGCGAGAGCATTTGTTCCCTTTGTCAAGATAATGGCAACATCCACACCCTTGTCGAAAGCGAGTCCTATAATATCTTCAAAAGTATCAGTTTTGCCGCATTGTATCTTACCAAGCAACAATCCAGGCTCTTCTGCTTGTGAGCCATCTTCCAAAAGTTGCGCTACTGTGTTCTCCACACAGTCAATCTTCTCTTTGGGCATCACCCCGTAGGGATATTTTGCCTTCAAGGTATCCCAAATAGGTGTTTCACTATCTACTATTTGATTGGTTTGGGCCTTGAATTCGTCATACTGTCTACGAGCCCATTCAGGCACAATCTCACCTCTTACGGCTGTATCAATAATAAATTTTTGACATTCTTCAAAATTAGTAAATTTCAATTCTTCCATAATGATTATATCATCTAAATACCTTCATATAGTTTGTTCTCTTCAAACGAATACCAACGGAACCAAACAGGGATGCCATACTTATTCCTAAGCAGTTCCATATATTTTCGGTCTTTATCGTCAGGTTTCTCAGAGCCTACAATGAACATTTTTGCTGCTCTTGTAGTGGAAGGATAATGGGCATATTCCAATATTTGCCCTAGGGCTTCCCTGATGCTGCGTTTTGCGGAGTAAGTCTTAATTTCAAAATAGTGCCAATCTTCCGTGTTCTTCAAAAGTCCCTTCATATCGACACGTTGTCCTTGACCGCTTTTCAATCTATCTTCAAGATATAGATGCACATAGTCATCTTTTAGCAATTGAGCAATAGCATTTTGGATTTTCTTATGAATAGGGTCTATGAGAATCTCGCCGCTATTGGTCATACGGTAGATGTCACTGGTGTCAAGCACCTGAATGTTGCTTTCTTCATCCAACTCGAATTCAAACTCTCCTTTCTTATCCATCAAGGTATAACGGCTACTCAAAGAGTCTGGTTTCAGTATTGGAGGATTAGAGTAGTTGATTTCTGCTTCGCTGAATTTGAATTTTACATTGAACATCCATTCTGGGGTCATGTCTTTTACCGTTCCTCCTGCATATACGACATCATCCTTCATTTCCTTGATCCAACCATGTTTCTTGTAATATGCATATACTTTTTTGCTTTCATCTTGAGAAACACCCTCCGCATTTTTCAAACATCCAACATAGACTCTCTGTTTGCGTGGAGTGATGGCAAATAGATGGATGTCATAGACTGCTCCCACATGTTTGCCACTAGTAACATTCATTGGTTGAAGGAAACCATAATGATATCCATTAGGTAGTATTTTGGAATCATCCAGCAACCATTCTTCATGTCCAAATCCAACTATTTTCTCATAGGAACTGTCTATCTGTGATTTCCCCAAACTACCTGATGGGCGTTTCCATCCATACGTATTCCAACATATTCGTGCTATTTTTTCCTTTTTCATATTTATTTGGTTTAAAAATATCCAATTGATGCTTAAGTAAATACAGGTTGGTATTAATAGTTTTGTTAACCTAATCTCTCAAAGATTTGGCAAAAACGAGAAAAGGCGGAAGTAGGGGGCGAACCTACTCCTTCACCGTACAGCCGAATCCACGCATATATCGGTGTCTTCCGCCTTTCGCTTACAAAGATACGGATATTTGACAAATAACACAAATTTCCTCTGTGTTTTTATATTGCTGAATGCCTGATCACTCAAGTGCCGGCAGTATCGACTGATAGAATTCCTTTTTCGAATGTCAGCGGGACGAGAGAGCCAAAGAAATTTTTTTCTTTGCTTCTCCCTTAGGAGAAGTTTCTTTTATATATATCATTATCATAATCATATTCATTATCATTATCGGCGATTTTTGCGATAGCATTTGTCGCATTTGCGATTTTTGCGATGTTGTTTGTCGCATTTGCGATTTTTGCGATGTCGTTATTCACTCCAAATCATATGTCTTAAGAGTGCCTATTTGTCGTCGAATAAATGAGTTCTTCAAATCCTATGGGTTCGTAGACAAATTGGGGGTAGAGACGTCACATTGTGGCGTCTCCGCTGCCGGAATGCCTTGCCCCAAAAGGGGGTGCGTCAAAATAGATACCCACTCCTTTTTGTGGGTGATGGATGCAAATGGCCCGTGAGTAGCGACTCCCCTCCACCGCATTTTGCGGGGAGGGCCGGGGGGAGAAGAAGATTAAAGATGAAAAATTGAAGATGAAAGATTATAGTTTGCTACTCCAAACTCCAAACTCCAAATTGAAGGAAGTACCCAAGCGCGGTTATGCTCCGCGGTCTTTGCCTTGAGAGGGCAACGATCTATCTGACTAATCTACATGGGCATTTGTTATTGGCGGCCCCTACGGGAATCGAACCCGTCTGATTCGTAGTTAACTTTCTCCTGAGTGACAGTCAGGTGTCCACACCAGTGCAGACCCAGAGGCCATTTTCATTATTCAAAGAAACTCTCTCTTGATTTCTGCTGCAAAATTACAACGCTACTCCGCAACGTTTTTGCGTAATCAAAAAAAGATGCGTCTATGCACCCTTTTGGGTGGGCTGTCCAGGCGGTTGTCACCCGCAAGCACTTCCCCTTTCCTTTACCTACACGCTTGCAAAAGAAAGGGCGCACAGGTCTGTCTTTAAGTGTGGCATCATACTTGAAATTGCGCTGCTCTTTGTTTTTTTTCTTTGAAAAACTTGCTCAGTTATGAAATGTAATTTGTAATTTTGTCCATGGCTTTGATTATGAATGTGAAAACTTATTCTGATGAACAAGATCAAACTGAACAACGGCCTGGAAATTCCGCAGATAGGTGCTGGCACCTGGACTCTGCGGGGTGAGACGGCGCGGCAGAATGTGCGTATGGCCATCGAGGCAGGTTTTCGCCACATAGATACGGCGCAAGCCTATGAAAATGAGGCCGAGGTGGGGCAGGGCATTGTCGACAGTGGGGTGGGGCGGAAAGAGATTTTTCTCACCACCAAGGTGGCCACCAACACTATGCGTGAGTGCCGTGAGACCATCCGGCAGTCCATCAAAGAGAGTCTCGCCAAACTGAAGACAGACTATATCGACCTGCTGCTCATCCACTGGCCGGTGAAAGACCGTGTCAGGGACACCTGGCAGGTGATGGAGGAATGTGTAACCCCAAATACAACAATACAACACGATGAAAAAGATTCTAATTACATTCTTAGTGATGATGGGAACAATACAGTTACATGCACAAGACCAGAATTTCTGGATATTCCTCTGCTTCGGACAGTCGAATATGGCGGGACAGGCTCCCATCGAAGAGCAGGACCTGGCGGTGAGCGACCGTTACCTCAGTTTGGCAACTACCGACGGAGCCGACCGTCAGTTGGGAACTTGGCGGAAAGCCGTGCCTCCTCTATGCCGTGCCGACGCACATCTCGGACCGGCCGACTGGTTCGGGCGCACACTGATTGACGTGGTGCCTGAAAACGTGCGCATCGGCATTGTGTCTGTGGCAGTGGAGGGATGCCCTATCACCTTCTTCGACAAGGACCAGAATGCGGCCCTTATCGCCAAGGAGGAGCGCGACTGGATGAACGGCATCCTGGACCAGTATGGGCGCGACCCATACGCGCGTCTGCTGGCAATGGCCAAGATTGCCTCCAAAGACGGAGTCATCAAGGGTATCCTGCTTCATCAGGGCGAGACGGATGCCTATAATGAGAATTGGCGCAAGACGCTGAGGAAGATTTACCGCGACCTGCAGCAGGAACTGCGGTTCGACTCCACGGCTGTACCCCTGCTTGTGGGCGAGGTGGTACGCGGTGAGTATGGAGGCATCTGCGGGCATGCCAATCCTACCATCAATGATATAGCCAACCATTATCCCAACACCTATGTCGTCTCTTCCGAGGGGTGTCTTCCCAGCGATGATAATCTGCATTTCAGCAGCGAGGGCTATCGCCAGTTGGGTCGCCATTATGCTTTGCGCTATCTTGAGGCGACGAATCCTCAGTTGGCTGCTGTCTGCCGTCAGAAACTCGCCGCCAAGGGACTTGACAAGATTTCCGTGCCCGTATCGGAACTGACAATCCAGACGAGCAGGAAAGGCAAGAAACTCAGCGTTGTCGCTTCGGAACCTGTGATGAAAGTGGATGTGGTCAGTTTCTCTGGTCAGACTGTCAAAACCTTCACTCCTGGTGGAAAGAAGGAGTTCAGTCTCTCGCTGAAGGGATTGCCCAGGGAAAAACTGGTGTTCGTTTTCCAGAGTGAGAACGGGAAAGCCACCACAGACATCAATCTTTAGATTCCAGCGCTGGCATCGCCCTGTTGGCTGGGATATGAAACTGTAAGTGAGGGTGTGTCAAAATGGAGATTTGCATTACCGGTATTTTCAATTTGTAATCATTGTGTCGGCCTGAAAGGCCAACAAGAACATAGCCCAGGGCAACGCCCTGGGTTTTTATGTATGGCAACAATTGTCGCCCAGAAAGGGCAAAAGCGTTAATAGTCAATGCTTTTGCCCTTTTAGGGCGACATTAATACTCTGCCTTACTGCTGGCCTTTCAGGCCGTTCATCTTCCTTACAATCTGTAAGTTTTGTTCTCAAGTCATTCTATTTTGACACACCCTCCTTCTATCTCCATGTCATCGATGTCGGGCATCCAGTCTTTCGCATTGTACAGGCGGACGACATTGTTTCCTTTTCTGAACTCCACCTCGATGCTCACTGTCTGTCGCTCTTCCCAACTACGGGCAGGTGCGTGGACAGTCTTCACGAACTGACCGTTTACCTCTACTGAAAAGTCTCTTTCCTCACCAGAGAAGAAACCGATGGTGATAGTGCGCTTGCCAGCCTTCTTGATGTCGACATGCTGCCATTGCAAGTCGTTTGCTGCCCGTCTGCCCAGATATCCGGCGTAGTATCCACCCCTGGCATATTTGCTTGGAGTGTACACGGCCGTTTCCTTTTCCACATGATTGCGCAGTTCCTGGTACTCGCTCAGAAATGCCGTCTCTGCCTCATAGCGTGTGCGCTCCAGGCGCTTCTTCCCCTTGGCTCGAAATATTTTTGTGCCGTGTGCCGGGATGGTGAAGGAGATGGGGCCCCTGTCGTATGTGTAGTCTCTCTGGAGGTAGCAATCATACAACTGCACGGGACCCTTCAGGTCGATGGTCTTGAAGTCAAACCGGATTTTTTGCTCCTCGTTGCTGGGATTGTAGAGGGCAAAGGCCCGTTCCTTGCCACCCAACTTCTTGATGTCTTTCACGAGCACGAAGCATTCACCCACCTTGTCGGCCACGTAGGCCTGCAAGTGCAGCGGGTCTTGGTTGAGTGCGATCAGGTCGGAGTTGGTCAATAGTTTCAAGGCTTCAGGCTTGATGGTCGACATGTCGCAACCTATCAGCAGTGGCGAGGACATGATGCACCACATGCCAAAGTGCGTCTCATCTTCTGTCTGCGACATCGAGCGACCCACCTCGAGCATGTCCATGTCGTTGTAATGTCCATCGTGACAATAAGCCGACAGGCAGAGATTCTCTTCCAGGATGCCCCTCACCGATTTCCATGCGTTGTAAATGTCGCCCGTCGTGCGCCACGAGTCGGCCACTTCTGCTCCCCACGTTCCCGGGAAAGCCCATCTGCACATATTGAAGACCACGTCTGCCTTGCCGCAATTCTTGATGACGTTGGATATTTTCGTGTATTGCTCCCGCTCGTCAAGTTTCATGTGATGGCCTCCGCAATAGTCCACTTTGATGAAGTCGAAATCCCAGTCGCGGAAATAGAGTTGGCAGTCTTGCTCCTCATGTCCGGCGAAGCCTACACCCAGTCCCCATGCGTGCTTGTTCTCGGAACCACAGGTGTTGTCTCCGGCATCACTGTATATTCCCGCCTTCAGTCCCAGCGAATGAATGTAGTCCACCAAGGGCCGCATTCCATGGGGAAACAATTTCATGTTCAGCCGCAAATGCCCGTCCTCACCCCGGCCGTCCCAGTAGCCGTCGTCGATGTTGACATACAGATAACCAGCTTTCTGCAATCCGTTTTGGTGCATGGCATCCGCTTGTTTCCGAATCAAATCCTCATTGATGTTCAGGGCAAATGTGTTCCATGAACTCCATCCCATCGTGGGTGTGCGCTGAGCCATCGTGGATAGGGTGATGGCCAATAATGAAATGACGAATAGTTTTCTCATATTGTTAGATTTATTGCTGTTGATGATATCTGTTCTCCGTATGTGTTTTGTTGAGAGCGTGCGCCGCCGCTGATTATTCCTTCTCTTCCTGGTATTTCCCTGTGCCGTTGCAGGCGGTGCAAGTGTAGCGGCCGTCGGGCGTCTTGCCTAAGCCGTGGCACAAGGGGCATTTGCCTTCTTTCTTCAACCGTTCGGCCTCTTTCTTCTGTGCTTTGTCGCTGGGGTGCGAACCCTTGACTGTCGTGGTGTTCTGAAGTGCCTGGTTGGCATCATACTCGACAAAGTCGTTGAATACCGACCAGCACGAGCACAGCGACAATGTGCCACTGACTGCCAACAGGCTGATTATTGCCATCGTAAAAAACTTTTTCATAATACTATATTCGCTAATTCGCTTTGCTGACTGATTTTTCCCCCTTCAATAGTTTTCAGTCAAATCCTTTTTTATTCCCGTTTGTCTGTCTCCCTGATAATGTTTAGGGTAATGTTGCGACCACTCAACATATCAGTATGCAAAAGTAAGCATTTTTTTCAGCCTTTATTGTGAAATTGTGGATATTTTCCTAAAATATCTTTTGGTGATGTTTTTTTTCGTATATTTGCAAAGAGTTTCATCTAAAAACCAGTAATTTTATGAAAAAGAATTTATTGTTGTTTATTTTTGCCTGCTTCACCCTGTCCACAATGGCACAGGAGGATGTGATACGAGTGAACTATAAAGGTGCAAAACCCACCATTACCGATTTTGCATGGGCATATCTCTTCTCTGATGATGAGGATGAGTGTGACCAGGAAGCAACTGCTGGCCAAAAGCAAGCCCTGGAGAACTACCTTAAGGGCCTGCCACAGGATGACAACGTGACTTTCACCGTTGACGAGAAAAATGGCTATATCCTCTATGAGTATAGATGGGATGACATTTTGATAAGGACAGAGATGTGCTACTGGAATGAGTCCGACGGGAAACATAAGTTGTTCGCCTACAGTAATTGGATTTACCAGAATGGCGTGCCCTTCGGAGGACAATACGACTATCTCGTGTTCTTACGTTACACCAATGCCACGAAAAAAATGACCTATATTTTACCTCCCGGTTTCGATGTGGATGGTATAAACACTACCTATGCCCTGCCACGTGTGGGAAAAGACCTCATTGTCTACAAGTGGGACGACAAGGGAAAAAAGACACAGAAAACACTGAAGTGGAACGGACGCGGGTTCAGCAAGTAAACATCCCCTCCCAAAGAGGGTGTGTCAAAATAGATATCCACTCCTTTTTGTGGATGATGGATGTAAATGGCCGTGAGTAGCGACTCCCCTCCACCGCTTGCGGGGAGGGGCCGGGGGTGGGGCATCAAACTATTGAAAATGAAAGCGTTTGCGGAATCCAAACAACCCCACCCCTAACCCCTCCCCTGCGATGAATGGGAGGGGAACCCTTGTCACGACATTCAGAGCTTTTTGGATAGAATATATACGAAAAGAGAGTGTGCCATTTCATTTTGACACACCCTCTTATTTGTTTGTGCTACACCGTATGCCAGTAGGAGCAGCGGGAGAACTGTGGGTCAGTGGTCATGTCATTTGATGTATTTCCGACCGCCTTTGATATATATCCCCTTGGATGGTTCCTTCACGAGGCGACGGCCCTGAATGTCGAAGATATCTTGACTCGCTGCTCTGTCGGTAGTTAAAGTCTTGACATCAGCATAGGCATCCCAGCCGGCAGAAAGGTCGTCGAGGGTGATGACACGACTGTCGTTCATGCATTTCTGCCATTCTGTGGCACTGGTCTTGTCGACAAACTTTCCGTTCCACGTCTGATACCACGGCATCCACCATGACCAGACGGCTTCCTCGTCAAATTCCTTGTCGATGTCGGGGATGGGGCCGTTTTCCGAAAGTGCGATGATTTTCTTGCCTTTGGTGAGCATTTTGAGCTTGTCGAACGACACGTAGTTGCTGGAATAGTCGAAATTGTTGTTGTAGATGTCGGCCGAAACCACATCATAGTAAGAGGCGCCTGGGTCCCAACTCTCGTCGTTCTCACCAGCATTCCATATCCAGATGACATTGTGGACCCCTTTTTGATTCACCATCTCCTCGTAAATCAGATGGAAGAGTTTGACAAACGGTACGGCTCCCTCTCGTCCCCACCAGAACCATCCTCCGCTGGCTTCATGCAGGGGTCGGAAGACACAGGCCATGCCCTTGTCCTGCATCGAGAGAAAGTAGTCGGCCACGGCGTCGATGTCCTTGATGATGTTGGCATAGAGTGGGGACGAGGTGTTCCAGGTGCCATCAGCATTCATGGCGTCTGTAATCTTCATGCTGCAGTCGGCGGTGTAGAAGGCGTCGGTGCGCCGAGATGGGTCGCGCCAGTGCCATGTGAAGGCGGGAATGCCACCGCGGCGGTAGGTGTCTTCGGCCAACTGTATGGAGGCTGTGGTATAACTCTTGTTCCAGGGGTCGTTTTCGCTCCTCCCGGTGGCATTCATCATGTCAAAACCAATCAGGGCGGGGTATTTGCCCGACACCTTGTATACTGCCTGCACATCGGCATGCTGGGTGACATTTCCATTGGCGGTGGACATGTCGCCTGTCATAATGCCCGAGATGGTTTTCTTGCCAAAGTTGTCGTAGAGAAAGGTATATAGTGCCCTGGCGGAATTCGTGGCATGAGTGTCGACGGGAGTGTTGGAAATGTCGAATTCCAACGTGTTGCCGCCCTGTTGCAGGCGGATATAGTCGATGCGGAACCAAGTCCAACTGGGGGTGATCACAATGGTGTTTGCCCCCTCTTTCAGAAAGAAGACGCCTACTTCGGCTTCTTCCCTGACACCGTTGCGTGTCTGGAAGGAGAATGAACTGCCATTGACGGTCACATTAAACACCTTTGCCCCATAGAGAGCGTCATAGCCTACATAGAGCGTATATTTCCCGCGTTCTGAGGCATGGTATGTGAAGGTTATCCTGGCATTGTCTTCTGTCAGTTCAAGTGCTTTCCCTCCAGAGTATTTGTTGTCTCTGATGAGTGAGCAGTTGGCATAGTTTGCGTCCTCGGCTTCCAGTTTGCTGTCGTTTTGTGCAAGAGAAGGCAACAGGTATAGTAGCCACGCGGCAAGAATCAATGATTTTCTCAGCATATTTCAGTAGAATAGTGTTGGTGAAGTATAGTTATGGTGCTGCAAAGGTATGAATTCTATTCCACTTATGCAAATCCTTTTTGAAGTTATGGGAATAATGGGAATAATGGGAAAAATGGGAATTATAGGTCTTATAGGACTTATAGGGCTTATAGGACTCATAGGACTCATAGGACTTATAGGACTTATAGGGCTTATAGGACTTATAGGCCCCATATTCCTCAAAAGTCTTTGCTTCTCAATTTCCTGTTGTTAAACTTGCTTAAAGAATTAAGTAAATCGTGCACGATATAAAATAATTTTGTATCTTTGTTGCTGAATGTGGTGTATGTGAGTCTATGCCCGGTGGGAAGGCCATCATGGGACAACTCCGGACACCATGGCAGAAAATGCAGGAAATAGAAACCAACAAATATAGAAGAATGAAAAAACTGATGATGGTCTGCCTTCTGGCAGTTGCAGGTGTGCTGAGTGTATCGGCACAAGGAATTTATGACATTAAGGTGAAGGACGATGCGGGCAAGGACGTGTCGCTGGCCGACTATAAGGGGAAACTGTTGCTGATAGTGAACACAGCCACCCGATGCGGTTTTACACCCCAGTACAAGGAACTGGAGGCACTCTATGAGAAGTACAGTGGCGAGGGGCTTGAGATACTCGACTTCCCTTGCAACCAGTTTGGCAGTCAGGCACCGGGAACCATTCAGGAAATCCACCAGTTTTGCACGGCCAATTACAACATCCAGTTCCCGCAGTTCGACAAGATTGAGGTGAACGGAGCCAATGAGCATCCGCTCTACACCTGGCTGAAGGACAAAAAGGACGACATCAAGTGGAATTTCACCAAATTCCTTGTCTCCCGCGATGGACAAGTGCTCAAGCGATATGAGCCGAGAGACAAAATCAGTGGCATCGAGGCAGATATCTGCATGCAACTGAATCCCACCCTCAACATCATCATGCAGCGTCGCAGCATCCGCAAGTATCTCGACAAACCTGTGGAGCATGAGAAACTGGAGGTGGTCGTTCGCTGCGGCATCAATGCACCGAGTGGCATGAACCGCCAGCCCTGGATTGTCAGGGTGGTGGAAGACCAGAAACTCATTGCCGATGTGACGGAAGTGTATAAGAAGGCCAATCCCGAACAGGTGAGCCGCGACAAGGACTTCAAGAATATGTTCCGTAATGCCCCCAACCTCATCTGTGTCTGCACACCCGCGGCTGGTGGCGGTGAACTCGATGCCGGAATGCTGGGCGAGAACATGATGCTTGCAGCCCAGGCTATTGGTCTTGGCACCTGCTGCCTCGGAGGACCAGTGCGCTGGCTGAATTCTAATGCCGATGCCAAGTTCTTCCTCGACCGCCTCGACATACCTGAGGGCTACAAACTGAACTACATCCTCGCCATCGGCTATCCCGACGAGCAGCCGGATGCCAAACCACGGGATGAATCGAAAGTGAAGTTCGTTGGTGAGTGGACGAGTGGACGAGTGGACAAGTGGACAAGGGACGAGTGGACGAGTTGGGAGGGGAACCCTTGGCACGACATTTTGGGCATTTTGGATATAATATACACGAAAAGAGAGTGTGCCATTTCATTTTGACACACTCTCTATCATTTTGAATTCCCTTTTTTGGTATTTTTAATTATGAGTTGATGAACAGTCCTTCTGTTTGCTAATTTCTTGCTTCCTTTTCCTTTTTCAACTCGAAAGTGACGGGAATATACGTCCTCACCCTGACGGGGACGCCATTGTTCATCCCCGGTTTCCATCGGGGCATGGCCATCACCGCCATCACCGCCTGGCGGTCGATTCCTGGGGAGACTGGTGAGATAACCGAAGGCGAGGACAATGTCCCATCACGCTCCACGACAACCGACACTACCACCTTGCCCTGAATGCCCAGCAATTTTTCGTAAGATGGATATTCAAGTTGCCCGTAGATGTAAGCCATCATATCCCTTTTGCTTCCATTGTATTCCGGCATGGTGGATGCATAATCATATACAGACATGGAGTCTGCTGTCTTGTCGACATCCAAAAGAAGGCCTGTTGGCTTTGAGGTGTTTTTCCACCTCTTTTTCTTGCCCAAGAGGGCTCTTCTCGCAGGTTGAGTCATGTGGGAATATATCTCTTTTGTGGGTATGAGGGAGTAACTGTACACGCCATCTCCATTTTGTGTCCCCGGGATATCGAACAGCACGCCCGTAGGCATGAGACAAGCCTCATTGGGAAGAGCCTTCATTTCGATGAGGTCGTCGATGCTTTGGGGTCTGTAAGACGACAGATATGCTCCGCCCCCATTATCGTATTGAAGACCGAAGACGTCTTGGTTGTTTCTGGGCGAATAGCGCATAATTTGTTGTACAAGATTGAAACCGGGTTCAAGTTGGTTCAACTCTCTCCATTTGATGATGTCTTCCACCCATAGCACCTTGTCGGTCTTAATGTTGTAGGTAAACAGACTTTGCGTAAATAAGGGTGTCTCCTGGTTGTCGTTTCTGCTGGAGCTTGAGATTTGCAAGGATATGTATTTGTCCTTCTCCAATGCCAGGATGCGCAATCCCAGACCGATATATTTCTTCCTCAGTCCCGCCTCGTCGGGCATTTGTGTAATCTCCTTGCCTAAGTTGTTGAGATAAGATGCCAGTCCCGTATCCAAATCTTTATAGCCTTTGCCGAAAAAATACTTGCACAGAGACTTCTGCAAGGCAGTGGGTGACGCGTCGCTTAGAATCGTTGGCCACTCAAAGTCGATTTCCAGCACGGTGAGCATAGTGTCTTTGCGCAGCAGGTGAGATTCCTTCACGTAGTCTATCCGGTCATGACGTTTGCTCTTGGAGGGCTGGGCGGTTGAACTTATCGTGACGAGGAGCATCGCCAGCATCGTCAGGATTAGCTTTCTCTTCATACACTTCTCGTTTTGTTGGTCGTGAACTAACTGCAAAGATACGGTGAAATCCCTAACCGGGAATAGGGTAATGCCTAAATCGAAAGAGGGTTTTCCCTATAGGTGAAAAAGACGTGACCGACAGCGATTAACTCACCCTACGCTTTTCCGGCAAGTCCTCTCCCCGATAAAATATTTTCATCACGTTTCTGCTTCCATGTTTTTCTGGGTACGAAAAATCAGGTGGATGCCCCAGAGGTTATACTTTTATTCACCAAACGTATAAGATTTCAATTTTTTTATGTATTTTTGCCGTGTGATATCAGGGGGCATGGATGTCCACGCCTTTCAAGCATCATTGCGAAGTCATGGGTACAGCATCAATATCGGAAATGCTGGATTTAAGTCAGCGTGAAAAGGTGAATACATTATTTTTTTTCCATTTATAACTAAAAACCAAACGACAATGAAAGAACAAGTATTACAGGCAATGCGCGAGGCAGGAAAGCCCGTCTCGGCAGGTGAGGTGACAAAGGCACTGGGTGCCGACCGTAAGGCAGTGGACAAGGCTTTCGCCGAGTTGAAGAAAGAGGGTGCCATCGTGTCGCCCGTCCGTTGCAAGTGGGCTCCCGCTGAATGAACCTCTCCTTGGCCCATCGACATGTCACAAAATCACTCCTTGTAGGCTGAAAAGCCACGCGGAGTGATGAGATGGGCGAGGCAACAAACAAGAAAGACCGCCATGGCTGATACCTGCGTTATTGCACATGGTGGTCTTTATTTGAAATACGACAGAAGCAAAAAAGTGATTATAAAGTATGATTACAGATATGATACAGTCGCTCTTAGGTATGGGCGCTGATGCTCAAGACAAGCAGGCGACGTTTACTTATGGGGCGCATACCTATACGATGAGGGGGACGCTCAGCGCCGAGGCATACAATGCCAACGCCACGGGTGTGGTGACCTTCACGCATGTTCCCGCCGACTATGCCGAGTTTGAGGCAGTCTATACCCAGTTTCTGGGCAAGACTCCTCATGGCGCAGCAGCCATGATGCCCATGGCCATCGAACTGTACCGGCGCGACCGAAGCATCGGACTTCAATGCCTGAAACTGTTGTGCTATCCTTCGAATGTCAATTCCGTCACCTCCATCCTCAACACCAAATTCGGACCATCACAGTATGCTCCGTCCAGCGACCCGTACTTGCAGCCCTATCTGCCGGCTGCCGTGCTCAAGGGAGCCACGCCCGACAACGGTTACACCCCGCAGCGGCCTTACACCGTGGAGATGAAGGCCAGCGTCAACACGCATAAAGAAATGCAATTCATGGGCGACGGCACAGTGATGTATATCTACATCATGGGCAAGGGATGGGACACCGAACAGCGACAGGTGGATATTATCCGGCAGCCGGGCAGTCCGCTCCATCAGGTATTCAACTGCCCCTCGCTCTACACACAGTGCAAGCAAATCCGAGGACAGTGGCAGGGCCTTGAGTAACGGCCCTGCCCAATGCTTATTCTAATCGTCCCCTGTTATTTCACGATGAACTTCTTTCCATTTCTGATATAGACGCCAGGAGGCAGCATGCCCTCCATCTTCATGCCCTGCAAGTTGTAGACGGGCGTATCCTGCGTGCCCTCACCCTGGTAAACGGTGTGGATGCCGTCGAGCGTGTCGAAGCCGGCCTCATTGGCGCTCGCGCTGCCCGGCACATATACGGGACGGATGCTGAGACCGGTGCGGCGATTGCACTTCAGCACCTCCCCGGTGCTGTCGTGGATGTACAGGGAGTAGGCCCGCAGCAGGTTGTCCGCAAAGATGGAGCCGGACCAGTAGAAGGCCGACTCACCCAGGTTGTGCGTCTTGCCGTCGTACCAGGAGCCCGTGAACGGCAGGAAGATGCTGTTGCCGTTGGGGCCCGTGAAGCGGAGTCCGGCCACGCCGTTGACCGTCTTCCTCGCCACCGTGCACTTGCTCACCAGTTCGTCGAAGTCGGCCTTCAGCGGCATCCGGCTCACGTAGGTCGTTGTCGTGGAGCCTTTCACGACGACGGCGCGCCTGCCCCCGGCGGGGTCATAACTGGCGTTGCCGCTGATGTTGCCCAGGTTCTCGCAACTCCTGGATGAGCCATACTTGTAGTTGCCCCACGTGTAGTCGGTCTTGGCGGACAACTCTCCCCACGCGTAGTACTCACCCGTCTGCTCCTCGCTGGAGGCGCCCAGGTTGCACCTGGCCCACAGGTGGCCGCTGGGCAGGCCGAGGTCGACATAGTCGGCGACGCTCTGCACGGGGCGGATGGCAGTGCCCGTGCGGCGCTGGATGTTGGAGAACGAGGGGCTGGCGCCCGACTTGAGCAATATGGCACGGGCCTTCGACTTGTC
>Ga0247611_10002485_pt1 | contig 29644 bp, 30 predicted proteins | sample 177DNAGHGhighgp2_FD_192422 | JGI IMG/M metagenome (GOLD analysis project Ga0247611, IMG submission 192422) | Sheep rumen microbial communities from Palmerston North, Manawatu-Wanganui, New Zealand - 1770 DNA GHGhigh gp2 | ecosystem: Host-associated > Mammals > Digestive system > Stomach > Rumen... | reverse complement strand
CGCTTGTGGAGTTGTCTGTCATCAAGAAGAAACCCATTTTTGTTTCCATCCTACGCGAGGAGATGGTCAGCAACTACCCCTATCAGGCTATCCGAGAGCTGCTCCTCAACGCCTGTATGCACCGAGATATGCAGAGTAATACGCCACTACGATTCTATGAATTTGCCAGCCACTTGGAGATTCTGAATGCAGGCGGCTTGTATGGCAATGCCCGTCCTGAGAATTTCCCCAGTGTGAACGACTATCGCAACCCACTTGTAGCCAGTGCCATGAAGACACTGGGCTATGTCAATATGTTCAATCGAGGAGTAGGACAAGTCCAGACTGACTTGAAGGAGAATGGCAACCTACCCGCAGAGTTCAACGTTAATCTTATCACGGCATTCAAGGTTGATGTGAAAGTCTCACAGAGTTATATTAACGAGAATGGCGGTAAAACTGGCGGTAAAGTTGGCGGTGATGTCCCCAGTTTGTCCCAAGAAAAGCAGGGTACTACCCAGAAAGATGGCACGATAAATGTCCAAGTAAATATTGCCAAACTAACTGATAGACAGCGCAGAATTTACGAGGCAATAAAAAATGGCACGATAAACGTCCAAGTAAATGGCCAGGTAAATGTCCAAGTAAATGTTCCAAATTTAGCGGCATTGTTTAATGTATCAGAAAAGACCATTAGACGTGATTTATATGCCCTACGTGACATGAATCTTATTCAATATGTTGGAAGTGACAAAACAGGACATTGGGAGATTGTTAATTAACAAGAGTATAAAACTAGAAATGAAGAGAGAAAAAATACATATTCCAGTTCAGAAGTTGATAGAGTTTGTCAAGACGAATGAAGTTGCATGGCGGAAGTGCGACTCTCTAATTGAAATCTCACATACTGATGGATATGAGTTTACAGAGGAAGAGAAAGTTGCAAGAATATGTTAAAAATATATCTTGATTGGAATATTATCAGTTATCTCAAGAATGAGGAATACAGAGATTTGCGTAATTACATTATGCAGGTCAAGGAGTTCTTTATTTTCCCATTCTCGAGGGCTCATATTCAAGACTTGTATCAATCTAAATCTCCCACTAACGTTGTAAAGTACGAACAAGACTTAGATACCCTTACAAAAATTTGTCAGACTCACCTACTTAACTATGAAGATAGTATAGATGCCCCATATCCATATGAATGTACACCTCGTCAATATATAGAAAGAGAGTCATTGACTTTACAAGCTTATACATCTGGATTTGAGTCTATCAATTTTATAGAACTTATTAGAGCAATGATGGATGAAACGACATTAGAGAGTATTCATAGTTACCTTCTTGCTACTCCACTAGAAACACCCATAAAAAAACCTAATAACGGAACTCTTATCCTGAATTTGTGGGACGCAATGACATTTTCACTTGATAATTTTTCTTTGCTTCTAAAAAACAAAACAATTGAAGTAGAAATATATAAGTCAATGTGCAAAATTGAAGGCGAAAGAAGCATACAGGAAATGCAAAATATAACTAGTTCTGATATTTTTGATTATTTAAACGAACTATGTATTTCAAGAACTAACAAGAATTTAACAGATACCATTCTTGCCACTCTCGAGAAAATTAATGGAATAAATAGCTACAACTATTTTCTTGCGGAATATGCTACTCTTGCCTTTTGTGGTTATAGTCGAGATAAAAAGCGGAACATCCTTAACATTATGACAGATGCGCTTCATGCGTATTATGCTATGCGTTGTGATGTACTTGTGACTAAGGATGATGGCATGAGAAAGAAAGCTCAGGCTGAGTTCATTCGTTTTAATTCTCCGACCAAAATAATTACGATTGAAGAATTACGCACGTTCTTAGAAACGGAATTGTATAATCAATATAATCTCAAATATATTCAACATGAAGTAATTCCGAAATATTCAAAAGGAGAAGACCGAGGAGAAGGAAAGCTTGCATACAAGAACGTGCCATCTCCTATTTGGGGATTGTTCACCAACTGTATCAAGATTCCACAAGCACCAGACGCTTTAGCATTAAAAGTGAATCTTGATCCCAATGGTTATATATATTATACAGAGCTAAAACGTTTCTTTAACCTTGTGATGGAGAATTTGTCTGACAAGCAAAGGACTACTTTTCAGAAAGACGTTATCGACAAGTTCCTTACAAGAAACAAAGAAATCATCCTTTCTATACGAACATTTTTCTATTACGAAAAATGGCAAATAGAACTTGTTGCAGATCCAGAATCGGATGTTCCTCTTCCTATGGTAATAATCCGAAAGAAACGAAAAATAATATTATTGCTTGAAAAAATAATTTCAATATTACATAATTAATGAGCAACTGGGTAATTTCAGCTGACTAAATCAAAAAACAATGAACACATTAACAAAAGAAACAAAAGAGAAGGTTGAGAAATGCCTTAAAACAAATGAGTGTGCGATCAACGTGGTATGGAGGAAAGACTCCTGTACTATTTTTGATGGAGAAGACAAAGCCATTGATGATTTCATTATAGACGTGGAGGAAGATGGCGATATCTACTACACTCCAGTATCCAATCCATCAGTAACCTTACAAGTCGCATAATCATGGCAAAAGCAAAACCTTTTATCAAGTGGGTTGGAGGCAAATCTCAACTCATAGAACAACTGGATGCACAATTACCAGCCAATTTCGACAATTGGAAAAATGTGACGTACATTGAACCCTTTGTAGGAGGTGGAGCCATGCTCTTCTACATGTTGCAACAATACCCCAATATCCACCATGCAGTCATCAATGATGTGAATCCAGATTTAACCACCTGTTACCGTACAGTTAGAGACAATCCAGAGGAATTAATAGCATCTATAATGGATATTCAGAACGCATACAATGCCTTACAGACGGAGGAGGCACGTAAAGAGTTCTTTCTCGCTGTTCGCGATCGCTACAACGAGAAAAATCTTGATGCTATAGAGAATACTACAAAGTTCTTTTTCCTCAACCGTACTTGCTTCAATGGCCTTTATCGCGTGAATAAGAATGGTCTCTTCAATGTCCCTTTCGGCAAGTACACTAATCCACAGATTTGCGACCCGATGACCATTCGTAAGGATAGCGAACTTCTTCAACGTGTAGAGATTCTAACGGGTGACTTTGAGTCAACATTTCGTTATGCGCAAGGTGATACACTTTTCTATTTCGATCCACCATATCGTCCGCTAAGCGATACTTCCAGCTTTAATGACTATGCAAAGGAAACTTTCAATGACGATGCTCAGATTCGACTGAAGGAGTACTGTGATCGCATTCATGAAACAGGCTTCCGCTTCATGCTCAGCAATTCAGATTGTAAAGGTAAGAATGAAGAAGATAGCTTCTTTGATGTGCTTTATGGTTCGTATCATATAGAAAGAGTATGGGCTTCACGTAGTATTAATTCTAATCCAAACAAGAGAGGTAAATTGACGGAAATCCTTGTACATAATTATGCTGAAACTAAGGAACATCCTTTCGTAGAGAACATACAAATAGAAATGGAATCGATGTGTGTTGCGGAAGATATGGTACTCAATTATTAAAAAGTTTGAAGATATGCATACAAAGAAGCAATTTGACATGTTTATGTCTCAACTAAAAGAGACAAATGCTACTCTTGATTTCTATTGTGATTTCAAGAAGATTAACAGCAATGTAGAGGCAATTTCCATCAAATTAAATCAATTAAACTACTTAATAGGGCAAAAAGATTTGGATGTAGCAATACGAAAGCTATGGGATGAAAATCCCAAGGTTTTTAGTATTATGGATATTCTCATTGCTGTAAGAAAGAAAGAGAAAAAGAAAGTGATCTTGGAAGATGGAAACGTGAAGTTCATTAGCCGTTTCTTTGATGATGTTGAGGGGGCGATTGATTATATTCATGGAACAGGTCTTGACAAGGTGTTGCAAAACAAGCAAATAAAGAATCTCGTAGATTATGTGTTTGGTGTAGAAACAGGTCTTGACACTAATGCTCGCAAGAATAGAAGTGGTCATTTAATGGAAGGTCAAGTCGCATCTATATTTGATAAGGCAGGTATTGCGTATCGTCAAGAAGTTTATTCAACAGAATATCCAGAATTGGCTGTGCTTGGAGAAGATAAGAAACGCTTTGATTTTGTTATAGAGACATCTAACAACAAATATCTCATTGAGGTAAATTTCTATAGCGGCGGAGGATCGAAATTGAATGAAGTTTCCCGTGCCTATTCTGAACTTTCACCCAAAATCAATGCCGTTGATGGTTTTGAGTTCGTCTGGATAACTGATGGAATTGGATGGAGGAAAGCAAAGAGTAAGTTGGAAGAGGCCTTCTATGCCATTCCAAACGTGTATAATCTAACCACAATAAGTAATTTTGTTGAAAAGATTAAAGAAGAATAAAATTATGACGATAAAAGTAAGTGGAGCTAAAGAGAGTTCCTTAAAATCTATAGACGATTTCTCTAATAGGGCAGATGTACGAAAGTATATGCTTTACCTATATGCAACAGAGGATTGCAAGACAAAAGTACGATATTATGTTGAGACACTGGCCAATGGAAAGAGAATTTATTTGGAAAGGCCTACATTCCTAAACAAAGGATGTGATTTTCAAATTTATGTAGAAGATCTTATTGTGTACCAGAATGGCAATGACAAATGTCCTAGTCACAATGATGTCTTTGAAGACTTGAAAGTGAAGAAAAAGCAGTTGACTGTTAAACAATATTCCACTTTGATTTCTGCTATTACAGATATCTATGAAGTAAAAAAATACACTGTTGCAGAGAGTAAAATAAAGCTGCTACCTAAACCTAAAGGTTGGAGCTATGAAACGCTTTTGAAACTCCTCAGATGGTTATTTATAGAGCAAGATATTACATATTGGGCTCAAACAGGTAGGGAAATGCTAATGGGCGGTATTATTAAAATTTGAAGAAATGCTTTGGATAGTTCCTTAAATACTCAGATTATGATTTTCATCTCATTCTTGGCGACATGTTTGAGCTGCAGCTGTTCGATTTTAAGTTCCACATGATATTATTTCCTGTCGAGTGGCGATGGCAAGTTCTACGAGGCTGCAAACTCTTACTCTGATATTGAACACGAGATTAACTCTATATCAAAGATGAATAACAGATGGAATTACCAGAATGAGTACAAAGGACAAAAGTATATAGTATAATCCTCAATAACTTAACAAACAAAAATTATAAATGGCATCAAATAAGGCGTGGAATAAAATATTTAGTGATTATAGTGTTAATAATCATGATTTTGACAAAGGTCCATTTGAACTAACTGCTGAGCAGATAAAGGTGTCTTGTCAGGCATTTACGGCAACAGGAGATAAGGAACCACGAATACTATGTAAACAGGATACGCGTTCTGATAGGCCTGCTGTTTTTGTAAATAACGGATTGTTCATTCTGCCCAAGAAAAATGGGGCTTATTATATTCTCAAAGGAGAGGGCTATGTAGATGTTCCAGATATAACGACACCGATTCAAGATTATATGAGCAAACTTGACTTCGAATTAGAGAGTTCTATGGTTGGCGATTCCGAAATGCAGTTTTTAGATTTTGCATATGCAAATTCATTAATTAGAACCTTTATGGATGACCCATCTCTTGTTTTGACAATTAGAGGTCGTAAATATACGCCTCAGTTCTCTTTCCATGTCGGAACCAACTCATTAAACACAGAAAGTGTGCAAACAGAGGTTGATGCTGGTTATGAGGGAAAAAACTCAATCGTTCTTATTGAAGCGAAAAACTTTTCAGCTACAGATGTAATCATAAGGCAGTTGTATTATCCATTTAGACAATGGAGTGAAAACACTACCAAAAAAGTCTATCCTGTTTTCTTTGAGAAAAGGGTAATAAATAATGAAAACATATTCTATATCTGGCAATTTGAATTTACAGATGTTGAAGACTATAATAGTATACGACTTGTCAAATCAGGTAGGTATCGTATAAATAAACTTCATAATAAATCGTTATTACTATGGCATGTAAAATAAATCATTCAGGCATGGAGGCAATAATGACATCTCTGCCAACAGATCAAGGAGGAGTTGGTCGTCACAAGTGTGCAGCATGTGCCTATGAAGCAGGGTATCAGGCAGGATATAATCTTGATGGTACATTAAGTATAGACAATGTGTTAATAAACCTTGAAGAAAGTCAAGCTGGTGCGCAGAGGCATAAAAGCCCTCATGCAGCTTTCGCTTTAGGGTATTACAATGGAGTATGTCAAAGAACAATTGATGATAACTATAATTGTTAATGCTTATTGCAAGCAAGATGTTTTTTGTAATCTGATGTGAGTTTTTATAATAAAATCAAGAAAAGATGAAAGTAGATGCACAAGGAATGCCAATAAGGAAATTACTTACAGACGGCATGTATATTATTCCTGATTATCAAAGAGAATATGATTGGGAAGAAGAACAAATATGTGAGTTTATAGATGATATAAAAGAAATCCACAATAATGAAAGTTATTTTATTGGCCATATGGTATTTGAAGGTAAAAGGAATGGTGTATCTTTCACCGTAATTGATGGTCAACAACGTATAACGACCATAACGATCATGTTGTGTTGCCTTCGCGATATATTCTATGCTAGAAATGAAAATGATTTGGGAAATGGCATTAATGATAAATACATATTTTCCATAAATGATGACAACGAGAAATTTGCGAGATTAATTAATGATATGCCATATCCTGTTTTACAAGCTAGGGTACAGAATATACCTGATGAAAAAGACAATAACGTTATCCCTCAGAAGAATGGTGAAAAGAAGATAATAAATGCTTATAATAAAATTAGCTCATTATTTCAGAATTATACAATAGATGAACTTAAAAGTTTTAGAGATAAAATTCTTGATTTAGAAACGGTCTCTGTAGTTGCTGAAGGCGTTTCTAACGCATGTACTATTTTTATGACATTGAATTCTACAGGTAAGGATTTGACTCCCTTAGATTTAGTTAAATCTCTTATTTTTAGTAAATACAAAAAAGTACCTCTTGTCAATGAACCTAATGATACATGGAAAGTAATAAATGATAATATAAAACAGAACAGTAAATTTTTAAATAACTTTTATGCTTCTAGATACAAAAAGGTTTCGGATAGACGCATCTTTAAAGAGATAGAGGGTACAATTAAAAGTCTTGATCCTAATAGCAATGGTGCAGGAGCAAAAGAGTTCTTGCAACAAATGTTAACAGATTCTGAGATATATAAGCTTATAATTGAACCCTTACAATCTCAATGGGAAAAAAAGGATTACGAAATATATGAATCTATTTTTGCAATAACCAAACAATTCAAAATACAGGTTTCAAACTCATTCTTGATAGCTTTAATTAGAGATTATAAGGAAGGGAAAATTTCAAAAAAAATGTGTATGAAGGTTCTGTCAGTAATGGAACGCTTCCATTTTATTAATAATGCGGTCTGTTCTAGTAGATCATCTGGCTTAGACCTGTTATATGCTAAATTCGCACATGCTTTGTACCAAGCAGGTATAAAGCAAGACAAGCATGTAATTATTAATTGTGTTTGTCAGGACTTGACAAATAAAATTGCAAGTGTTTCAGATTTTAGTGCAAATGTTGATAACAAACTCTATTATACTAAAGATGATGAGAAACAGAAGGAACTTGTAAAGTATGTATTAATAAAAATGGAACGAAAAAAGAATAAACATTCTATACCCATAGCAACAAGTATTGAACATGTCTACCCTGAGACTCCTCAGACTATGACACTTGCAGATTCAAATCTAATTAAAAATATTGGGAATCTTGTTCTACTTGAGGATGATATTAACTCCAAAATTGGCAATAAAGAGTATAATGAAAAAAAAACTTATGTTTTAAATAAGAGCAAAATGATTACAGCAAAACAATTATTTAATACATATAATAATTGGAAAGACACAGAAATCAAACTCAGGAGAGATGATCTGATTAAAGAAATGTATGAAACAATGTGGCTAAAATGATTCCTTCTTATTACAAATCTCCCAATAACGACTTTACTCTCATACAAGGTGACTGCGTTGAAACTTTGTCAAAATTCAAGTTTGGCTTTGATATGGTGTTTGCCGATCCTCCTTATTTCCTCTCTAGTGGTGGCATAAGCTGTCAGAGCGGGAAGGTTGTTTGTGTAGACAAGGGCGACTGGGATAAACCTTCTACACCAGAGGAGATGGATGCGTTTAATCTTCGTTGGATTACTTCGGTACGTGACCACATGAAGGAGAATGCGACGATATGGATTTCAGGTACATATCATAATATCTTCAGTGTCCAACAGCAATTGTTGAAACTGAACTTTAAGATATTAAATGTGATTACTTGGGCAAAGACAAATCCACCGCCCAACATTTCTTGCCGATATTTCACTTACTCAACAGAGTTTATTATATGGGCAAGAAAATCTCAGAAGAAACCTCACTATTTCAATTATGAATTAATGAAGGAATTAAATGGTGATAAGCAAATGACAGATGTTTGGCAGTTGCCTGCTATTGGGAAATGGGAAAAATCGTGTGGTAAGCATCCTACGCAGAAGCCTTTAGGTTTATTGGCTCGTCTGATACAGGCTTCCACAAGACCTGGCGCGTGGATACTTGATCCATTTAGTGGAAGTGCCACAACAGGTATTGCAGCTTCTTTACTTGATAGAAAGTTTCTGGGCTTAGAGGTTGAACATGAATTCCTTTCCTTGAGTAAGGCCCGTAGAGAAGAGATAGAAAAAATTCAGGTACGTTCTGACTACTTGGAACGATTAGCGAAAGCGAAGATTATTTTGCCACCAAACAACTTCTTTGTAGCTGATTGTCCTGATGTAGATTATGATGTACCTTGGTTGTCATAATAATGTGAACTATTGTGAAAAATGATAGAGATATTACATGTTCATTCCATTTGTCCGACATATCCCCAAAATTAGGATTCTTTCTGACAAATGGTTTGGCGAGGTGATGATGTATAATCTTGAGTAACTATGATCGCCAATTGTAGCTGTTTTTGGTGGGGAGAATTAGGACTTAGACAACTTAAATGACATAATATATGGAACTAAAAATTGAATTGAAAAATTGCTTTGGGATAGGAAGCCTATCTGAAACCATCGATTATTTAGGAGATGGTCATACTGCAGTAGTATATGCTCCTAATGGGACAATGAAAACATCGTTGACCAAAACTTTCCAACGCCTTATCGATAAGAAACAGCCATCTGATGAGATGTATGCAGACAGGCCCTCGTCATCATCAATCACGATTGATGGTTCCCAAATTAATAAGGATAACGTATACATATTTGTAAATAGCGATAAAGATGGGGCATCTGGTATAAGTACTTTTTTAGCAAATGCAACATTGAAAAGCCAATATGACACTATTTTTGCAGAATTGATGAACGCAAAGAATGCATTAAAAAATAGAGTTAAAGAAATTGCTCATAGTTCTGATTGTGAAGAAGAAGTGCATAACACCTTCAAACAATTGCCTACAGACTCATATTTAGATTGTCTTCTTCATATCAAGGGGGAACTAGATAATGGTGCTCCCGTCATTACCGGACTGGATTTCAAATTCAATGATATATTTGATACAGGGGAGAAGGTAAAAACTTTTGTGAATGAAAATATGGATTCTTTAGAGTAAATCACGGGACGGTTCTTTGATCCGCTGAAGATGGCTGAGGTAAGAGGTATGATGTGAGATGTATGATGGATGAAGGCTGAAAGTATTACGGACTCACGAATCTACGAAGACACGGAAATAAGAACGGAATAAAAACGTTATAAGAATATATGGCACTACCAATTAACATAGAAGATCTGCTGAATAAGCGGAAGATTGAAAATAACATCATTCGACGTGTTGGTGGTGATAAAGGTGGGCATTGGGAGGTGTTGATATAGTGTAGCCATACTCTAGGCTGCTTCTAGGCTGCTTCTAAGCTTACTCATGAGTATGGCAAGAGTATGGCAAGAGCGAGAGAAGAGCGAGACAAATGTATAACTGATAGTCTAATAAAGACAGTTTTGAATACAAAGATAATATTGTAAATTTGCAGCAAATATGGCAACATGGACTATAATAGAACGGTTTACAGAGGTGTGCTTGGCATGGGCATAGCGCATAGCACGGCGGGCATTAAGTACGGATTAGTAAGAATAAGTAGGTTTTAGTCGGGCTTTGCATTCGCTTTAGTCGTGTTAATGTTATGTAACAAAAAAGCCGTAAAAAAAGGCAGAATAAGCACATAGAAAACATGAGCCTATAAAATGCAAATGGCGTGTAACTCATGAGCTACACGCCATTTGATAGTGTTTTGTTATGTCTTTGCTTATGCGTCTCATTTGACCTCCTCGAAGTCAGCATCTTGAACGTCGTCAGTACTTGTGCCTTGTGAAGTCTGCTGACCTCCTTGTGCTCCTCCATTGAAGCCTGCTCCGGCTCCTGGTCCAGCCTGCTGACCACCTGCCTGTGAGTACATCTGCTGGCTGGCAGCCTGCATAACATTGTTCAGTTCGTTAATTGCTGCATCGATGGCATTTACGTCTTGTGCCTTGTGCGCATCTTTCAGTTTGTTGAGAGCTGCATCGATGGCTGGACGCTGGTCGGCTGGGAGTTTGTCGCCATTCTCCTTCAGGAAGTTCTCTGTTGAGAAAATCATAGAGTCTGCCTGGTTGAGCTTGTCAACGCGCTCACGTTCCTTCTTATCAGCTTCTGCGTTAGCCTCTGCTTCTGCTTTCATGCGGTTGATTTCGTCCTCTGACAATCCTGATGAAGCTTCGATGCGGATAGACTGCTCCTTACCTGTTGCTTTATCCTTTGCGCTTACGTTGAGGATACCGTTTGCATCGATATCGAATGACACTTCAATCTGTGGAATGCCTCGACGTGCTGGTGCGATACCTGTGAGGTTGAAGATTCCAATCTGCTTGTTCTGGTTGGCCATTGGTCGCTCGCCCTGAAGCACGCGGATGGTTACCTCTGTCTGGTTATCGGCTGCGGTTGAGAAGACCTCGCTCTTCTTGCAAGGAATGGTAGTGTTGGCATCGATGAGTTTGGTCATCACACCTCCGAGGGTTTCAATACCCATTGACAATGGAGTTACGTCGAGGAGGACAATGTCGCCTACACCTTCTTCTTTATTAAGGATGGCTCCTTGTATGGCTGCACCTACTGCAACTACCTCGTCTGGGTTCACGCCCTTTGAAGGTACTTTGCCGAAGTAGTCCTCAACAATCTTCTGCACAGCAGGGATACGTGTAGAACCTCCCACAAGGATTACCTCATTGATATCTGATGTGCTGATGCCGGCATCGCGGATAGCGTTCTTACATGGTTCGAGACAAGCCTGAATCAGGTTGTGAGCCAATGATTCGAATTTAGCACGAGTGAGGGTTTTTACAAGGTGCTTTGGCATACCGCTTGCAACGGTGATGTATGGCAGGTTGATCTCTGTCTGTGAAGAACTTGAGAGTTCAATTTTTGCCTTCTCAGCAGCTTCCTTCAGACGTTGCATAGCCATAGGATCGAGTGTAAGGTCTACACCTTCTTCTGCCTTGAACTCTGATGCCATCCAGTCGATGATTACTTGGTCGAAGTCATCACCTCCCAGATGAGTATTACCGTTGGTAGAGAGCACTTCGAACACTCCGCCTCCGAATTCGAGGATTGAAATATCGAACGTACCACCACCGAGGTCGAATACGGCAATCTTCATATCTTTGTTTGCCTTATCGATACCATATGCAAGTGCAGCTGCTGTTGGCTCGTTTACGATACGCTTTACGTCGAGACCTGCAATCTGTCCGGCTTCCTTTGTAGCCTGACGCTGAGAGTCAGAGAAGTAAGCAGGAACGGTGATGACAGCTTCTGTCACTTCCTGTCCCAGATAGTCCTCTGCAGTCTTCTTCATCTTCTGAAGAATCATAGCAGAAATCTCCTGTGGAGTATAGAGACGTCCGTCGATGTCAACACGTGGAGTGTTGTTGTCGCCTTTCTTTACTGAATAAGGTACACGTGCGATTTCCTGCTGTACCTGATCATAGGTCTCACCCATGAAACGCTTGATAGAGAACACCGTACGCTTTGGGTTAGTGATAGCCTGACGCTTTGCAGGGTCGCCCACTTTGCGTTCACCTCCGTCCACGAATCCTACGATTGAAGGAGTGGTACGCTTTCCTTCGCTATTAGCGATGACAACTGGTTCGTTGCCTTCGAATACAGAAACACATGAGTTTGTGGTTCCTAAGTCAATTCCAATAATCTTTCCCATAATCTTATTACTATTTTTATTTGTTATTATTCTGTTTACTTTCGTCTTCAACTCTCCGATGATTCAACACTTTGACGACTTACCAATTTCTTTTTCCGCAAATCAGATGCCAATTATTTTTTTTCTGCCAATTCTGCCACATTGTCGGTCATAAACACAAAAATCTATGCCAATTACTGACAAATCTCAATGATTTATTTGGTCATTTTCCGAGTTTGTGCTAACTTTGTCCACTGAAACAGAACAAAAGAAAATGAAGAACAACCAATTGAGGATTTTTGCGGGAATGTTGTTGCTTTGGCTTACAACGTTTGGTCAGGTGGCTAAGGCACAGGTGGAGAAAGTCGACTATCTGTTGCTGGTTGATGTGTCGGGCGAGTATAACATTTATTTAAAAGGTATTCAGCATGCAATCGACACATTCTATGTTGCTGCAACAAAGCGAGATGCACTCCGTGTGTATAATTTCGCCAAAACGGTTGCAACGAAAGACGACGTCGTAGATGCCGACTTCTATCAGTATAGCGATTTGGGATGTATGCTGCAAGTGTTGGATTCGCTCATCAAACACAGCAACAGCCGATATGTGCGAGCCTTCATCCTGTCCGACTTCTTCAATGAAGATCCTGTCGGAGGCGATGCGCGTCTCAACCCTGTTCTCTATTCTGCTGTAAGGGATGACCTCGAAGCAGTGTGCAGAACCAAGAATGTCGAAATCAGTTTGATGTTGTTGCCTCCATCAAGCAATTACAACGGCTATTCAATCGAAGAGGTGAAATCACTGTTGCCTATCGATCGTACCGAGACCTTCAGCGTAAGTCCCGACCAACGCACTATCGACTACCTGATGCATAAGGTGGAGGCTGTCAACCGCTTGCGTGGATTGAGTGATGAACCTGTCGAAAAACATAGCCCAATCGCTTCGTATATCATTTTGGGGCTGTTCATTGTTGTCCTCTTGGGTTTGGCGGCATATCTTAAATGGAAGTAATTATTAACTATAAAAATTTTTGAAATTATGAGATCATTATCAGTATCAGATGCAGTTTCCCAAGGTTGGGAATTTGCTAAAAAACACGGACTTTTGCTTGCAGCCATTATTTTTGGATTTAGCATTCTAACCGGTATGATTAATTCTTTGGCTGTTCCACAAGACTTCTGGGCTAATAACATGAAGGCTGTCCAATCACAAGATATGAATAGCCTACAGAAAATGATGGACGCATATTCCCCTTCCGTCCTCAGCAATATTGTATCTACCATTCTTTACATCCTTTACATTATTTTCTATGCAGGCTTCACTGCTACACTCCTGAAACTTATTCGCGGCATCATGGTCAAGGTGTCGTTCGAAGGATTCAAGATGTCTGTAATGACCTATCTGAAATATTTTGCAGTGAACCTCCTAGTGGGACTTATCATCATGGTTGGTACAGTTCTCTGCATCATCCCAGGTATTTTCTTCGCTACCCGTCTGGCTTTCGCAGATTGGTACATCCTCGATCATCCTGAAGCAGGAATTGGCGACGCTCTCTCTGCAAGCTGGAACATGACAAAGGGCAATTTCTGGAGCGTGTTAGGCTTACAAATCACTGAGTTTGGAATCATACTGATAGGTCTCTTGCTCTGCTGCATCGGAATATATTTTGCTATTCCGTTTGCATTGTTTGTAGAGGGTTGTGCTTACTTGACTCTTCATGAGAACCTGCCAACAGCAGCACCCGTCAATGAATACGTACAAGATGAACACTAAGATATTCATAGGACTCTTCGCCGTACTTTTCACCTTTATGTCATGTAGTGGGCAGACAGGTGAAAAGGAAACCGAAGTGATGCTGGAAACCACAGCAGGCAACATACGCATCAAGCTCTTTAATGACACACCACTCCATCGTGACAACTTCATTCGTAATGTCAAAGAAGGGAAGTACGATGGAGTCATGTGGCATCGTATCATCCGCAACTTCATGATTCAAACAGGTGAGCAACCCATCCAGTTTGATACAAACGGTGACACACTCGCTCCTGATCCATCTGAATGGATACCCGCAGAGATTGTCTATCCGAAATATTATCACAAGCGTGGTATGGTGGCAGCTGCTCGTGAAGGCGATGATGTAAACCCCGAAAAGAAGTCCGACCACTATCAGTTCTACATCGTGACAGGACGCTCATTCAACGACGACCAACTGCGCGAACTCCATGCAGCACGTACCCAACAGGCAGCCGAGCTGCTGTACGCCAAGCGGGTGGAACAGAATGCAGAGAAGCTTGAAGCACTCCGTAAGGCACGCGACACGAAGGGGTTGAGCAACCTGCTCGAGAAACTCCACGACGATGCTGTCTTTGAGACATCAGAGAATCCACCAACACCCTTCAACGATCAGCAGACACGCGACTATCGTACCTATGGCGGAGCTCCCTGGCTCGATGGGGAATATACTGTATTCGGAGAAGTTGTAGAGGGTATGAAGACCGTCTTGGACATTGAGAAGACACGCGTCAATGAAAACAACCGCCCGTTGAAAGAAATGAAAGTGCTGAAAGCATACGTGATAGAGTGATGTAAGGTTCACTATAAAAATACAGAGAGGAGGGTTTCAGCCCTCCTTTCTTCTTTTCTGTCTTCAGCCCAAAATAAGAATACTAACAATTCTTTGTCTGGGCATCCTGTTTTTATTCCCAGTATGGGACCGTTTGATTCCCAATATGGGACTGCTTCAGTCCCAGTGTGGGACCGTTTCGACATGCGGTGTGCCAAATTCCTCGGATGATTCGATGAAAAATACTTATCTTTTCCCCCTCTCCAATAACCCAGCATTATCCGAGCATAACCCACGCTTGCTCGAAGAAAACCGTCCCTAGATTCCTTTAGAGATGAGATAGAGAAAAATAAGAGAATAGACTTATTAGGCTTTTGTTCTTTAGGATTCGGGAGTTGTTAATCCTGCTTTGGGTAATTGAATGATGAAGCGACAGCCGTCGGAGTAATCGTTGTCGAGCGTGAGGGTGCCTCCAAGAAGGGTTATATGGCGAAGTGTGAGTGGGAGGCCCAATCCCAATCCTTCGGACAATTCGTCGATTTTCTGGAATGGCTCGAATATCTTGTCTCGGTGTTCCTGTGGTATGCCTGTTCCTGTATCTTCGATGACAAACTGAACGTATTCGTCTGTTTCTGATACTCGCATAGCTATATGCTTTCCATCGGAGTATTTGGCAGAGTTGTAGAGCACCTCTCGCAGGCTGTGCATGAGGAATAGGCGGTTGCCGTGGATGCAGACGGAGTCGGGTAGTGCTGTGTCGAATTCGATTTGTAGTGATGGGAATCGCTTGATGGTGTCGTCGATGCTGTCTCGTGCTGCTTCGTTGCAGGAAATATCTTCCGATTGTTTGTTTTTGAGTTCTTCGAATGTTCCCATTTCTGAGCTGTCGAATAGCATCTGCACCATACGGCGTAGTTTCTTGGCATCGGTATTCATGAGTTCTGCCAGTTTCTTCGTCTCCTCTTGCGGGAATTGGTCGAAATTGCCTTCCATCACTTGTGCAAATCCCATTACGATGTTCATCGGGGTTCGGATTTGGTGAGTCATGTTGTGTATGAAGACGGTTTTCTGTCGGCCAGCTTCTTCAGCCAGTTGATTGGCTCGTGCCAGTTCTTCGTTTCTTTGTATGATTTCATCGTTGGCCTTTTCTATCTTGCTCATCTGGCGGTTGAGCGATGCTTGCATAAGTTTGAAGCTGTTTTGTAGTTGTCCTACAGCATCGCGTCGTTTGCTTTGTTCTATCTGTTGGTCGTAATGGCCGGCAGCCATTCGCTGCGACTGCTCGACAAGGAGGTTCAGCGGACTGATGGCGTGAACTACTGATTTGCGTCCGAGTATAAGTATGAGTATTAATCCTAATATCAAGAGTGGTATGATGATGTTGGTCAGTCGTTGGTAGCCTTGAAGGATGTCGCTTTCAGGGCTGATGAGTGCAAGGCTCCATCGTGCATTGGTAAGGGGTTTGAAACACACGATGTATGGTTTCCCATTGACATTGACCGACATGCTTCCCTCTTTGCCGGATGTCATTTCGTGTCCGAGTGCGATGAGGTCGGATTGGCTGTTAGGATCGGCTCCGCTGAAGATGGTGCTTGTGAATAGTCTTGTGGAGTCGGGGTGGATGAAGTAGCGTCCGTATCGGTCGACCATCACATAATAGGAGTTGGGAAATGGCTTGTCGGCAGAAATGGCTTTTGAGACTCTTTTCAGCGATAGGTCGGTAGATACGATTCCGAGCAATAGGCTGTCGGTCGTGTAGAGAGGTTTGCAATAGGTGGCAAGCATTCCGTCGAGCACTACGTCCAATGTGTCTTCATTATCGTAGTACACTACCCATCCGGATCCTTTTAAGTTTTTGGGCATTGTGTACCATTGCTTTGTGAAGTATTCGTAGGGCTTTTCAATGACTGTGATGACGGAGTCGTTTTTTCTGATGGTATAAGCCGAGAAATATCTGCCGTGTTGTGGGAATTTGTCGGGTTCGGCACTGATGGAGCATCCGTCGATGTTTTTGTTGAGTTCGACGATACGCCGTGAGTATGCGAGCAGCGAATCGGGTGTGAAGTGTTCCTCTGCAAGCCAATCAGTGATGTCTGTGGCTGTCTTAACGATTCGAAGGTATCTGTCAATACGATGTGAGGCTGTGTTGAGTTTGCTTATTGCATGCTCTGTCGCTTCTTGTTTGATGTAGGAGCGTGTCTGGAAGAACAAGAATCCGATCGACACTACGTAGATAGGCATCGCAAGCAGCAGTATGCCTACGATGAGTTTCGTCGAGAGTGAATGTCGGAATTTTCGTTCTATAGGTTGCATGGCTATTATCGTTTTGAAGTGAGTCGCTCTGACACCCTTAACAGGTCGTTCAGTAGCTCAACAACAATTATACATTGTCGCTCGATATCTTTCACTAGTTTGTCGGACTTTTGGGCGGAGCGCTGGTTTGAGTCGTCGCAGAGGTTTTCGACCTTTGAGCAGATGATGTCAACGGGTTCCATCATCTTGTTGGTCATATTGTGTAGGAACGCAATCTTCATGCGGTCGGCTTCCTTTGCTTTCTCGTAAGCTTTTTTCAGACATTTTGTACGCTCGTGTTGCTGGGTGTTCAGTTGCTCCAATTCGGAGATGTGTACAGACAGCGACTGTTGCATCTGCTTGAAATTATCTTGCAGATGTCCCACTTCGTCAATATGTTTGCTTGGGGGAATAGTTCCTTCATAGTGTCCTTTAGCGATACGATGGGTTGCTTCGGTAAGCAGATGAAGTGGAGAAAGCAGATTATGGGTGATTAGCTGGCAGAACACCAGGAGCAGAACTACGCTGATGAGTCCAATAATCAACGTGTATGTCAGCAAATGGCTGTAGTTGCTGAAAATGTCCTCTTCGGGATAGACGATGCAGATTGCCCAGTTGGGTTCCTCCGTCGATCGATATGGGTCGGCTTTACGTACGAATGGTTTGTAGAATGCGTAATCGTGATGGTTGTTATGCTTTAATTGCTTATAGCCCGTTTCGCCAGCAAGCATGGAATGGAGTAGTTTCTCGGGGAAGTCTAACGCAGGGGTGTATTGAGAGGTCGTGTCTTTGGCGATAAGGGTGGGATTGATGATGAATTTTCCCTCGTGGTTCAACAACATAGCATAGAAATGTTTCGAAGGTTTTGTTTCATGAATCACATTCGTTAGCTGGCCTATTGCTATATCGACAGCCACTACACCAATCTTCTGTCCATCATCTTGAGTCAAAGGGATGCTGTAAGTAATAATGGCCTCACCATCTGCATAAGGGTCAGGGATTGGACCAATCCATACGGGTTGATTGGTTTGAAAAGGTTTGGTGTACCAGATTTGTCGGTTGTAGGGCACATTTCCAAACGTATCACTTTGGACAATGGGTTGGTCGGATATTTTTACACCTTCAATATGTGGACGATGGTTGTAAGCCATGAACCACTCACCTTTTTCTTTATAGTAATAAGGTTTCATTGCAATGGCACATCCTTTGATGAACTGATTTTTTTCTACGAGTTTCCGACTGAATTCGTACATCTCGTCAGGATCGTCTAAATGATAGAAAATGTTGTACATCATATTACCAGTGGCCTGTTCGGCACTCAGCAATATGTTGTCGATTTGTTGGGAGGTACATTCCAAGGTTTCTTCGGCTTTTAGCAACACTTCGTCCTTAATCACTCGGCGCGAATATAGAAACATGACTAAAAGCGCTACTATCAGCAGCGATGTTATCGCGCAGACAACAGTAAGACTGAGTCGTACGGATAGTGTTCTGCGTATGAATGTAAATACTCGTAACATATCCGCGACAAAAATACAAAAAAAATAGTTCCATTCGATAAAAAATGTCAAATAATGCTTGTTTTTTTTTAAAAAAAAGACATTATTAGGCAAAAATAGCTATTGGCACTTTCAATTATTACCCTTAAGGGCTGCAATTGTTACCCTTAAGGGTTGCAAACTTCTTAAGTGAAAATAATTGGTATTACGAGGTATAAGACGGTAAATATAATTCCAATTATCGTTCCGAATAGAAGGTATGTGCCAATCATGAGGAAGAGTCGCCAAATGGTTCCCCAAATGGAGTAACCGCATAGCTGGTGATAGTCGACAACCAGAATGGCGAACGACAAGAGGCTCGGTAAGGGGTAGGGTAAAGTCCCGGATGCGCATATTTCTCCCCTGATGAGCGTATAGGGTATGGCGACAATCATCATCTGGCAGGCAATATATGTCTGAACATAGAAACTCTCGACAATCGTTAGTTTGATGCGTGGCGATTGATAGAAAATCCAACTGGCCAGCAGAATGAACAAGAAGGTGGAGATGATAAGCGAGTACTCAAGGTGGTCACGACTCCATTCCTTCTCTGCTTTCAACATTTTTTCAATTGATATCAACTGCTTTTCCATTTTTTCCGTGACCTCCCGATCCGTCACATCTTCATCAATCGTAGTGTTTCGACTGTTCTCAATCGTGTCTTGGATATCTAAATCGAGGTCTTGGTCCCAATTGATATCGAACGTATGAACCAAAAGAGTGAACAGCAGGCAGATAGCTACCAATAAAGGAATCGGAGGAAAATAGGCGCGATGTTTAGCTCGCAGGTAGTCGTACATCAAGTAGCCAGGACGCCAAAGCAAGTGGCCGATGGTGAGGAATACATTACGACGGCCAACTCCCCAAAGGTCCATCAGGTTGAGCAGCATGGTGCGCCAAGTAAATCGTTCGCGTCCGAATTCCAATCCACATTGAGGGCAAAAGTTACCCATGTAGTGCTCTCCGCAAAAAGCACATACATGTTCCTCGTCGGACTTAGTAATTGGTGGCTGGTAGTGCTTCTGCTTCCATTCCAGACGAAGCCAAAGTTTTGTGATAAAGTTCATCGATTTGCTGGAGGTGGAATAGTGAATGTTATTGTACCTTTAACGTCTCCGTTTCCTTCAGAAAAGGTCCATTTTCTTGCTGCTTGTAAAAAAATAGAGTTGAGACTTGGATCTTTAGGCTCATTTATGCTGATACGAGCATCAGTAACTTTGCCATTTCTATCAACAACGATTTCAACAACGATTTTACCAGAAGATGGGGTTGCAACAGAAGGAATTGGTTTATTCCGTGCAGTTCTTCCTGCAACATTGGCCGTACCTATACCTCCAACACCATTTGGTTTTCCTATAATGTCATTTCCATTTGGACTACCTTGATGATCTTCTCCATTGGTTGTTCCGCTGTCGTTTTGCTTTCCACCAGAACCAAATGAATTTGTCACCCTGTTACTGATTATCTTCTTGCGGGCTTCCTCTTCCTCTTTCTCTTTCTTTTTGCGTTCCTCTTCAGCAGCTTTCTTACGTTCTTCTTCTTTACGTTTAGCAGCCTCTTCAGCTTTTCTGCGTTCTTCTTCTTTGCGTTTTGCAGCCTCTTCAGCTTTCCTACGTTCTTCTTCTTTACGTTTGGCCGCCTCTTCCTCACGTTTTTTCTTTGCTTCCTCAGCAGCTATCGAACGTTCTTGCGTTTGGGTGATCTGAGGAGCAGGAGGAGGAGTTGGTTTTGCTGGTTGAGGCTTGACGTCTTCTGGCTGAGGAGGCGCTGGGACTTCCTCGACCTCCTCGGGTTGGGATTCTGGTTCAGGAAGGTCTGTTTCCTCTTGCTCGGCAGGTAGGGAATTGAGGTCAGGTCCTGCAGCATCTTCCACATTTCCTAAGAGCACAGGAACACCATCCTCGAAGGTGTCGGGCTTAGCGACCTTGAGGGTGACGAACATCAGGATGATGAGCAGCAGCAAATGTACTGCAATCGTCGTGAAGGTTGATATGACTTTACGTTTTTTGTCTTTGTTCATTGCTCAGGTGGTCTTGTTGCGAGTACCATCTTGAAGTGGTTCTCGTTGGCTACATTGAGAACTTCTACGATATGCTTGTAGGGTACGGATTCGTCGGCAAAGAGTGAGACGAACATCTCTGTCGTGTCGTTTGTGGCCTTTCCAATCACGTTCGGCAGTTGTTCGAGTGTGACAGGTTGTGCGTTTCCGTTACCCACAGCAACATAGAGATTCAGGTCCTTGTCGATGGTTACATACGACTTGGCCTTGACGACCGACTGCTGCTTGCTCTGTGGTAGCAGCACCTTGATGGCATTCGGGGCAATCATCGTGCTGGTAATCATAAAGAAGATGAGCAGCAGGAAGATGATGTCGGTCATTGATGACATCGAAAAGGTCGGGGTTATCTTTGTTCTGCGTTTTAATGCCATAATTTATTCGTTCATTAAGTCCATGAATGACAGAGATTCGCGTTCGATTTCGTTGACCACTCCATCGACTTTTGATACCAAATAGTTGTAAGCGAAGAGTGCAATGATGCCGACAATAAGACCTCCTACCGTTGTCACCATCGCCTGATAGATGCCACTTGAAAGCATGCTGATGTCGAGATTACCTCCTGCGTTTGACATCTGCCAGAAGGCTTCGACCATACCGATTACGGTACCGAGGAATCCAATCATCGGAGCTCCAGCAGCGATTGTAGCCAAAACAGGCAATCGTTTCTCCAACTGTGCTACCTCGAGGTTGCCTGTGTTTTCGATAGCTGCCTGAATCTCGGGTGCAGGACGTCCGATGCGGCTGATACCACGCTCGATAATGCGTGAGGTGGTTGTGTTGGTCACACGGCAATAGTTGATAGCGCTACGTGCATCATTGTTCTTGATGTAATCGCGAATGCGATCCATAAACAACTTGTCCACTTTGCCTGCATTGCGGATAGCAATGAAGCGATCGGTGAAGATATAGACTGCGATGATTGAGAGGACGGCTAGGACAATCATGATCCATCCGCCTTGTTTGGCTAGTTCAAGGATACTTAATTCTTGCATAGTTCTTTGTATTGTTTGATAGTTTCTTTTAATCCTAAATAAAGTGCGTCGCAGATGAGTGCATGTCCGATGCTTACTTCGTCTGTGAATGGTATCTGCTGCAGATAATAGCCAAGATTCACCAAACTGAGATCGTGCCCTGCATTCAGGCCTAATCCGCATTCACGAGCTTGCTTGGCAGCCTCGATGAAGGGTCGGATAGCCATTTCTGGGTTGCGCTCATAATGGGTGGCATACGGCTCTGTGTACAACTCTACGCGATCGGCTCCGATGCGTGCTGCATATTCAACCATCTCTGGGTCAGCATCGACGAATATCGACACACGGATGGGTTTCTCCTTAAATTCTGCCACAATGTCAGTCAGCAATTCCAAGTTCATCTTGGTGTTCCACCCATGATTCGACGTGATTTGTGCAGGAGCATCTGGCACTAATGTCACTTGAGCCGGACACACTTGCTTCACCAAGTCGATGAAGCTACGTTGAGGATATCCCTCGATGTTGAACTCGGTTTTCAGAATCGGCTTTAAGTCGCGCACATCCTGATAGCGGATATGTCGTTCGTCAGGACGAGGATGCACGGTGATTCCGTCTGCCCCAAATGCTTCGCAATCAATTGCTACTTTGCAAACATCAGGATTGTTGCCGCCTCGCGCATTCCTGATTGTTGCCACTTTATTGATATTTACACTTAATTTTGTCATTTTTATCCTTCTTTCTATCAATGAGGTTCTAATAATTTCGTATATTTGCACGCAAAAATAGCGAAAAAAAATGAAGCATGTGCAGTAATTAAGATTATTTTAGATAAAAAAGGTAAAAATCATATATGCAAGAGGGTAAATTTAAGATAGCGTTATTCGGAAATATCTACCAAGAGAAGAAATCGGTAGCTGTGCAGAAGTTCTTTGCTGTAGCTCAGGAACTGCAGGCCGATTTGCTGATTCCAGCTTCGTTTTACGACTTCCTGACTTCCAATCTGCAAATCAATGTGCCACAATGTCAAATTCTTGATGACACGAAGAGTGAACCGCTCGATGCCGATGTGGTGGTTTGCATGGGAGGCGATGGAACATTCCTTGATGTGGCAAGTAAAGTGGGTGCACGCCAGATTCCGATTGTGGGTGTTAATATGGGTCGTCTTGGTTTCCTTGCTAACTTCTCTCCAGATGAACTGGAGCAAACATTGAAGAATCTCGCCAAAGGTAAATACGATGTAGAGCATCATAGCGTCATAGAGCTTTCGTGCGATGAGCAAGTGCTGGAAGGCTATCCGTGTGCCCTGAATGAGATAGCAATCTTGAAACACGATATTTCGGCAATGATTTCCATCCATACTTCCGTGAATGGCGAGTATCTCACCACCTATCAGGCCGATGGGTTGATTGTAGGCACTCCAACAGGTTCTACCGCTTATTCGCTGAGTGTGGGTGGCCCGATTATCATTCCTCGTCTGGATACCATCTCGCTGACTCCAGTCGCACCTCATAGCCTGAATATGCGTCCGATTGTGGTGGATGATAAATCTGTTATTGATCTCCGTGTAGAGAGTCGGAGTGGCAGTTTCCTTGTGTCGCTCGACGGGCGTAGTCATAGTTATAGCGATCATATTCATTTGCATATCCGCAAGGCTCCATATAGTGTGAAAGTGGTTGTACATCCTCAGCATTCGTTCTTTTCTACCCTGCGTCAGAAAATGATGTGGGGAGCTGATGCTCGGAAATAGGGGAGTGAGACGCTGATTGAGTAATCATGATTGATAATCGTTGCGATGATAACAAATTATTATAAGGTTGCAGAACATGTGTTTAGTATCTGTAGTGAGGATGATTTGTCCGAACTACTGAGTAACTATGCTCCTTTTTCTTGCCCATCATCGAATCATGTGGCTTTTGTGTTGAATGTGAGCAAAGGCGACGCTCCTGATTATACGATAGAAATCTCCCAGGAAGAGGAAGGGCAGGAAATCGTCTGTGGACGAACCGCTTCTGGCGAACCTGTGTTTGAGTATCGTTTGGGAGGTAAAACTGCTGCTTGGCTTGTCTGCTCAGCCGATTATCGTCAGTCGAGGCTCTTGTTGACAGGTGAATTCACGAAGTTTGCGATTGACAACGCATTGATGGTACTTTTCGCTTTAGCGACAGCGAGGTTGCAGACTGCTTTGTTCCATGCAGCAGCAGTCAGTTTTAAGGACAATGCTTATCTGTTTCTTGGGAAAAGCGGAACAGGCAAGAGTACACATGCACGATTATGGCAACAAGCGATCGAGGGAGTAGAACTCGTGAATGATGACAATCCTGTTGTGCGTATCATGGACGACGGTCGGGTTCGTGTGTTTGGTTCCCCTTGGAGCGGAAAGACTCCGTGCTATCGTAACGTGAGCTATCCCTTGCGAGGTGTTGTGCTACTGAGTCAGGCTCCGTATAATCGGATCGAACGTCTGCAAGGCCTTCAGGCGTATGCAGCGCTTGTTCCCAGCATCAGTGGAAAACGATGGGATGCGATGATTGCAGACGGATTGCATGAAACGGAGAACGCTTTGGCATCCAGCATCCCCGTGTGGCATCTTGAGTGTCTGCCCGATGAGGCAGCAGCTCGAATCTGTAACGCGACAATTACCGAATGAACGACTTACTCATCATACAAGAGGCGATCAGGCTGGTCAATGAGGGTATCAGCGTCACTTTCCCTGTGAAAGGGTGGAGCATGCTACCTTTTATTATAGGTGGAAAGGAGAGTGTCATCCTCCAGAAACCATCAACTCCCAAAGTGGGCGATGTTGTGTTGGCTTGGGTTGAAGGTACCCGCTATGTGGTTCACCGAATCATTCGTATCGAGGATAATCGTGTGACCTTGATGGGCGATGGAAACGTGGCTGGAACGGAGCATTGTACGATTGAAGACGTAAAAGCCATCGCGACTCATGTGGTGGATGCAAGTGGTCGTAAACGATATCTGTATAGCAATTGGTATCAACGTGCGGCAAAGGTGTGGTTTCGCTTATTGCCCATCAGGAGGTATCTGCTGGCTGTATATAGGAGAGTAAAAGGGATTCGTTAAAAGCAAAAGGTGTATCGTTTAATAGAAAATAGGTTAATAGGTTAATAGAAAATAGGTTAATAGGTTAATAGAAAACAGGTTAATAGAACAATATGAAGATTAAGAACGGATTTGTGCTACGCGAAGTGTGTGGCGAAAAAGTGATAGTAGGCGAAGGATTGGATGCCATCAATTTTGGGAAGTTGCTTTCGCTTAACGACTCTGCTGCTTGGCTGTGGAAAGCTGCATCAGAGCTGGGAGACTTTTCTGTCGATGAATTGGCTGCCAAACTATGTGAGGAATACGAAGTGTCTGCCGAAGAAGCCAAAGCTGATGTGGCAGCGATTGTTGATGAGTGGCAGCAGATAGGTGTAGTAGAATAATCCCAAAAACTCATCTGTACCATGAAGTTCAACAAGACGAAATACCCCACTCGAAGCATCCTACGATGGTTGTGGAGCCATCATAAAGGATGCCGCACTCAAGCATTTGCCAATGTGATTGTCGGATTGCTGCAAGTTGGTTTGGGCTTGTGGAGTGTTGAGCAGTTGCGTCAGTTGACCGATGTGGCTACGGGTAAGCAGGAAGGGCATCTCTTATGGATGGTCGCACTCTATGTGGCCATCATGTTTGTTGAGTTTCTCTGTCACATCAGTCGTACGTGGCTGGCTGCCGTTCTGGGTGTGAGGACCCAGAATATGATGCAACGCCAGTTTTTCGAACGTATTCTGAAGGGTCGGTGGAGCGGTATCGAGCGATTCCATAGTGGCGATGTGCTCAATCGTCTTTTTGGCGATGTGAACGATATCGTGAACCTGATGGCTGAAGTACTGCCGTTCTTGGTGACGATTATCGTGCAGTTTATCGCTTCGTTCGTCTATCTGCTTCTGATGGATAGTACGCTGGCAATCATCATTATTGTCAGTTGTCCTGTGTTCTTGTTGCTGAGTAAGTTGTACTTCCGTAAGATGAGGAGGATTGTCCGTAAGTTGAAAGACAGCAATAGCGATTTGCAAGCCACGATACAGGAGAGCATCCAACACAAGATGGTCATCAAGGTGATGGAGATGGCCGATCGTATGGTCAGTCGTTTAGCTCGACGTCAGCAGCTGCTTCAATGGCAGACACAACAACGGGCGCGATTGTCCATCCTGACGCGTACCATCGTCTTTATCGGCTTCCGAGGAGGTTCGATTGCTGCATTAGCCTACGGACTTGTTCAGGTTCAGAACAATATCATTACGGTGGGCATGTTGATGGCTTTCACCCAGTTGGTTTGGCGCATTCAGCATCCACTGCTCGATCTTGGACGATTGCTCCCTACGCTGGTCAATAGTTTTGCTTCGTCCGAACGTTTGATGGAACTTGAGGAACTCCCTATGGAAAATGTGGAAAGCGGTTCGACTACGGATGCTGTCACTTCCTCCATTCGTCTTACGGATGTAAGCTATCAATATGCTGCTGATGCTAAAAAGGTGCTCAATCATTTCTCACACGAATTCCTGCCAGGCACTTTTACGGCTGTGTTAGGCGAAACGGGTGCAGGAAAGACCACTCTCTTGCGCATCATCTTGCGACTGGTTGAACCTCAGGAGGGACAAGTGCAAGCACCTCCACTACGATCGTTCTCCTATGTGCCACAAGGAAATACCTTGTTTTCGGGGTCGATTCGTGAGAATCTCCGCATTGGAAATCCCGAAGCTACCAGCGAGCAGATGTTTGAAGCCCTTCATGTAGCTCAAGCAGACTTCGTGCACGATTTGCCGAAAGGACTTGATACGAAATGTGGAGAAGGAGGTGGAGGATTGTCCGAAGGCCAAGCTCAACGTATTGCGATTGCACGAGCCATCTTGCGTCCTTGTAGCATTCTGCTGCTCGACGAAGCTACGTCAGCCCTCGATGTCGAAACAGAGCGTAAGGTGTTGATGGCGATTCGTGAGCATTTTGTGGATACAACCATCATCTTTGTCACCCATCGACTCAGTGCAGTTCAGTTTGCTACGGATGAAATTCACATGCAAAGCGGGCTCACCAGTTAATTCCTGTGTTTATCAAAAAAGCAACGAAGACTCTGGGTTCAGAGCCTTCGTCGTGTATATGTATCGTTGTTTTATGCTTTGCTTGAGCGGCGACGATAGTACCAGGCAGAAGCCAGACAAATCAACAGAGACGCACAAATTGATAGAACCAGTCCTGTAGGCATTGCTGCGTATTGCATTTCGCTGTTGGTTTCCGTACGTTCTTGAATTGTCGTAATTGTTTTGGCTGGTGCAGCTGAAAAGTCTTTGAACTGCTTCTCGGCCTTCTTTGTCTGTTTCTCAGCTTTCTTTTGGGCTTTCTTCATCTGCTTCTCGGCCTTCTTCGCTTCTTTCTCAGCCTGTTTAGTGGCTTTCTTCATCTGCTTCACAGCTTTCTTCGCTTCTTTTTCTGCTTTCTTCACTTCTTTCTCGGACTCTTGCTCAATACGTCTGTAAAAACTAGAAGGCATGGGGGCAATGTCTAATAGATGGATAATCATAATCGTTTAGTGGTTTAAGAGGTTTATTATTTGATAGTTTTTTTGTTGAATCGTTTAATTGGCTATGGGTTAAGTGATCAATTGAATCAATGCACCAACCAGGAAACTTGTTGCATTACACAGCAGACTGTAGATGATGCTTTGTTTCCAATCGCGAACGAGGATGTAGTAGCCGATGGTTTCCACCAACAGCACCAGTAGCTCGCCTATGGCAAGTGTGGTTACGGAACTGCCTATCCAAATCAGGATGAGGTTTAGCGGAATGTTCGTCAGGATATTCAGGACCACAGCACCTATAAACACCTTTCTCCTTCTCTCTCCTAAGAGTCGCAACATACCCAATTCTACGGAAATGGTCAGCAGCAAGGCTGCCAGCATAAAGTCGATTGGGAAGGGTAGAGGCGCACTCATGTGAGCAAACAAGTACCCAGGAATGAGTACCGCAGCCAGAAGTCCGAAAGCCGCTCCTTCTCGTTCAGGCAGCACCCTGTTTGCCAAGTAGAGCGTCATCGGCATTGTGAAGTTGATCGTTAGCACTCCAATCAACACGGCAGGCAACCGATTCGTGCCTGATATGGTCCATAACAAGCAGGCAGCAGCCACACCTACACACGCAACGATGGACGTTCCCACACCCCACTTTCGTGCCACCCATCCACCTCCGGCTTTGCCCACCATCGCAGTAGCAGCCAGCACGAAGAGCAATGCATTGTTTTTCTCAATATTTGATGGGAGGGTTTCGCCTAAGAACGAGCGTGTTAGGACAAATATAAGAATAGGTATAAGCCAAAGGTAAGTGAGGCTTTCGTGATCTGGTTGCTTGGAAACCTGTGGGACACTTTTTCCGTTTGATACAGGAATATGTACCGCAAATCCGCCTATCAAGGCCATCGTGAGCAACATGCCAGCAGCCAACCGCCACCCAGCACAAGTCATGCCTACCACCAATCCTACCGCACCGGTCGAGACGAATATACCCAAGGCTCGCATGTCGTTTCCGGCTACCATCACAGTCGTTTTCCCTCCCCAGACATGAAATAGAGAGTTACCCATACCCAACAAGATTGCGACCAACCAATAAAAGAGGGATGAAGTTTGTAATTGTTGCCTGGAAACCATCAGCAAAATGACAGCCATTGTCAGCAATCCGATACTCAGCAACAGAACCCAATGCAATCGACGCAAGTGGTCTGTCCACCATCCAGTCAGCGGTTGAGTCGTGAATGCCAGCAGGTTATAAGTCAGAAACAATGCCAACAATTCTTCTGCGTCTCTCGGTTGGATGAGGTAGAGGCAACACAGACAAAGACCGTCCACTAAAAAGTGGAGGCTCGTGGTTACGACCACCGATGTCCATTTAGATGCGAAGCAGATCATTTCACTTTCTTGGTTACAAATTCTTTTCAACTGCCTATTTCACTACAAATATACAATGAATTCAGCATATAATCCATGCGCCACCCCTTTTTCTTCTCTTTCCCCTCGTTTTTTTTCTGTTTTCCCCTATTTTGTAAGATTGAGAAGGAGTTTTAGCCGATCCCTCTAACCTCTAAACTCTAAACTCTCAACTCTCAACCACTTACAGCTCCCCCTCTAAGATAGAGGGGGTGCCCTTTAGGGCGGGGGCGTATGACACCTTGAACCTTGAACCCAAAAAGGAGAGCATCAGCCCTCCTTTTTCTATTTATACATCCGCAACGAGCGGAGAGATTAGCAGCATGCTTGCAGCGCAGATGAGCCTAGCAAGGCTCCCAATACGGTGATGATGAATCGGATGATCTCTACTACCGCTTTCTTCTTGTTCTCGTTCATACATTCTTACTTATTGACTATTGATGATTGACCATTGATTTATTGACCATTTTGATAGCCCTGAAAGGGCGAAATATCGTAGGATAGGGCGGAAGCCCTATTTCGGTTTAAACACCCCACCCATCGCCCTGTAGGGGCGAAATATTATGTCTTTCAGATAGGGTTTCCACCCTATCCTTTGTTATGTCACCCCTACGGGGTTCTTGAACCACCCACAGCACCCCCTCTAAGATAGAGGGGGTGCCCTTTAGGGCGGGGGCGTATGACACCTTTAACCGTTAACCTGTTAGTTCCCTCCGTCAAACGGTTCGTCACCACCTTCGTCACCACCCTGGCTGGTGTTGCCGCCTTGGTTCTGGTTGCCACCGTTCTGGCTCTGGTTGCCACTGTTGCCAGTGTTGCCATCGTCCTCACCGTCCTCCACGTCGTCGGTGTCGGCAGAGGTGACACGCTTGACGATGTTGCCGTCCTTGTCGTAGCAGGTGATGGCGATCTTGGTTGACTGCAGCT
>Ga0247611_10002484_pt1 | contig 29647 bp, 26 predicted proteins | sample 177DNAGHGhighgp2_FD_192422 | JGI IMG/M metagenome (GOLD analysis project Ga0247611, IMG submission 192422) | Sheep rumen microbial communities from Palmerston North, Manawatu-Wanganui, New Zealand - 1770 DNA GHGhigh gp2 | ecosystem: Host-associated > Mammals > Digestive system > Stomach > Rumen... | reverse complement strand
CCTCCCAACGCCACATTGTCATCCTCACTGACCTGCAACTCGGTTATTGAACATGATTGTCTGTATCGCAGAGAAACCAAGCGTCGCCAAGGACATTGCCAGAATCATTGGCGCCGTCAGTCAGAAAAATGGTTATATGGAGGGCAATGGCTACCAGGTGACCTGGACGTACGGCCATCTATGCACCCTAAAGGAACCCCATGACTACCAACCACTGTGGAAGAGATGGGCGTTGTCGGTATTGCCCATGATACCTCCACGCTTTGGCATCAAACTGATAGAGGATGAGGGCATCAAGAAACAATTTGCCGTTATCGAACAACTCATGCAGGCTGCCGACGGAATCATCAACTGCGGTGATGCCGGACAGGAAGGTGAGCTTATCCAAAGGTGGGTCATGCAGAAGGCACAGGCAAAATGCCCCGTCAAGCGACTGTGGATTTCCTCCATGACCGATGAGGCGATAAGAGATGGTTTCCAAAACCTCAAAGAGCAATCACTCTACGACCCTCTCTATCGGGCAGGATTATGCCGTGCCATCGGAGACTGGATTCTTGGCATGAATGCCACAAGGCTGTATACCCTCAAATATGGCCACAACCAACAAGTGCTGTCCATCGGTCGCGTCCAGACCCCGACACTTGCACTGATTGTCAACCGGCAGAAGGAGATTGATGGGTTCAAGCCAGAGCCCTACTGGGTGCTGTCAACAATATACCGCGAGACATTATTCACGGCAACCAAGGGCAAGTTCATGACCAAGGAAGAGGGGGAGCAGGCTTTCACCCTCATTCAGGACAAGCCCTTTGTTGTCACCGACGTACAAAAGAAGAATGGCACAGAAGCACCGCCCCACCTATACGACCTCACCTCGTTGCAGGTGGATTGCAACAAGAAGTTCAGCCTCAGCGCCGACACCACATTGAAAATCATCCAGACGCTGTATGAGCGCAAACTCACCACATATCCTCGTGTTGACACGCAGTTTCTCAGCGACGACATCTACCCCAAATGCCCCAACATACTGAAAGGTCTCCGGGGATATGAGCAATGGACAACACCCCTGGCCGGAAAGACATTGAAAAAAAGCAAAAAGGTGTTTGACAGCTCTAAGGTGACCGACCACCACGCCATCATTCCCACGGGAGTGGCCGCCACCGGACTGACCGACCTGGAACGCTATGTTTATGACTTGGTGGCACGCCGTTTCATCAGCGTGTTCTATCCCGACTGCCAGTTTGCCACAACCACGGTGATGGGCAAGGTGGACTCAGTGGAATTCAAGGCTACAGGCAAACAAATCAAAAGCCCAGGATGGCGTGTCATCTACGAAAAAGACAGCAGCGCCAATGCGGAGGATGACAGCAAAAAGGATGCGGAAGAGAAAGTTCTCCCAGAATTTGTAAAAGGAGAAAGCGGTCCGCACACCCCCACCCTAACCGAAAAATGGACAACACCCCCCAAATACTATACAGAGGCTACCCTGTTGCGGGCAATGGAGACTGCGGGCAAGTTCGTGGAGGATGAGGAACTGCGTGCCGCACTGAAAGAGAATGGCATTGGTCGCCCATCGTCAAGGGCAGGCATCATTGAGACCTTGTTCAAACGTAGGTATATCCGACGGGAAAGGAAGAACTTGCTTGCCACAGCCACGGGAATCGAACTGATTGACACCATCCACGAAGAATTGCTCAAAAGTTGTGAACTGACAGGCATTTGGGAGAAGAAACTGCGCGACATCGAGCACCAGCGATATAATGCATCACAGTTCATTGACGAACTGAAACAGCAGATTCAGGAAATTGTCAACCAAGTGCTCAATGACAACAGCAACAGGCAAATCACACTGACTACGGACGAAGAGTTGAAGAAGAAAACTCCCAGACAAGCCAAGCCTGCGGCACCAAGGAAAAAACAAGCCAAGTTGGTTGCCGACGACAGCATCATCGGTCGCCCATGCCCCATTTGTGGTTCAGGAGTCATCATCAAAGGAAAGACCGCTTATGGATGCAGCAGATGGAAGGAAGGTTGTGGCTATAGGTTGCCTTTCAACACTCCCGACAACAGCTGAGAATTATTGGGGGATATTGGAGTTCAAATGTCTGTCAATCAAAAAGTCCATCCTGTCGGGATGGACTTTTTGATTGTTTGCTATGCAATGATTAATCTTCCTCAGCGAGTTCAGCCTCATGCTGCTTGATGAGCTCCTGCTGGATATCGTTCGGCACCAGTTCATAACTTGAGAAGGTGGTGGTGAACGAAGCACGGCCTCCGGTGAGAGAGCTCAGTGCGATGCTGTAGTTGGCAAGCTCCTTGAGAGGAATCTTGGCATTGAGCTTCTGATAACCAGCCTCACTGTCCATACCCATGATGATGGCGCGGCGTCCCTGCAGGTCGCCCATCACATCACCCATATAGTCGGCGGGAACGAGAACCTCGAGGTCGTAGATAGGCTCAAGCACCTTGGGACCTGCATCCTTGAATGCCTTGGAGAATGCGTTGCGGGCTGCCAGCATGAACGAAAGCTCGTTGGAGTCGACCGGGTGCATCTTTCCGTCATACACAATGACGCGGACGTCACGGGCATAGCTGCCGGTGAGAGGACCTTGCTCCATGCGCTCCATAACGCCCTTGAGGATGGCGGGCATGAAACGTTGGTCGATGGCACCACCAACCACAGAGTTGAGGAACACCAGTTTACCACCCCACTCAAGGTCGATTTCCTCACGGCTCTTGATGTTCATCTTGAACTCCTGACCGCCGAACTTATAGACGACGGGATCGGGCATACCCTCTGTGTAAGGCTCAACAATGAGGTGTACCTCACCAAACTGTCCGGCACCACCAGACTGTTTCTTGTGACGGTAGTCGGCACGGTTGACCTTGGTGATGGTCTCACGGTACGGGATTTTGGGCTCCTCATAGATGACGGGAATCTTTTCGTTGTTCTCCAAACGCCATTTCAAGGTGCGGAGGTGGAACTCTCCCTGACCATGTATGATGGTTTGCTTCAACTCCTTGCTCTGCTCAACCACCCAAGTGGGGTCTTCCTGACGCATCTTGAGCACAGCAGCCATGAGTTTCTCTGTGTCGCTTTCACTTACAGCCTTGATGGCGCGTGAATACTTGGAGTTGGGATATTTGATGAAGTCGAAACGAATGTCAACATCCTTGGCATTCAAGGTGTTGCCCGTCTTCACATCCTTCAGCTTAACTGTACAGCCGATATCACCAGCCTTCAGTTCGTCAACAGCAATACGATTGGCGCCTGCACAGGTGAAAATCTGACCCATACGCTCCTTTGAGCCACGGTCTGCATTGGTGAGGTCATCACCCTGACGAACAGTTCCGCTCATCACCTTGAAGTAGCTCACCTCTCCGATATGGGGCTCCATACCAGTTTTGAAGAAGAAGAGACTCTCAGGACCATCGCTGTCAATAGTAATCTCGTCACCATTGGTGTCGCGAACCTTGGGCATGTCAGTGGGGAACGGTACGACATTACCCAGGAATTCCATCAGACGACGGACACCCATGTCTTTGGCTGCGCAAACACAGAAAACGGGGAAGATAGAACGGGAGACAAGGCCCTTGCGGATACCCTCGCGGATTTCATCCTCAGAAAGAGTCTCCTCCTCGAAGAACTTCTCCATCAGGGTCTCGTCGTTCTCGGCTGCGGCCTCGATAAGGGCTGCGTGCAGTTCCTGAGCCTTGTCCATTTCCTCTGCCGGAATGTCCTCAATGATGGGAGCGCCACCCTCGGGCTTCCAAGAATATTTCTTCATGAGAAGAACGTCGATGACAGCGTTGAATCCCAATCCGGTAGCAATAGGATATTGCACTTCCACACATTTGCTGCCAAATGTGTCGCGCATATTGTTCATGATGGACTCGAAGTCGCAGTGCTCGCGGTCAAGCTGGTTGATGAGGAAGATGACAGGCTTACCAAGCTTCTCCGTCACGCGGAAAGTGTTCATGGTGCCAACTTCCGGTCCATACTGACCATTGACAACGATGACAGCCTGGTCGGTCACATTCAGTGCGGTAATGGCACCACCCACGAAGTCGTCCGAACCCGGGCAATCAATGAAGTTGAGCTTTTTGTTGTTCCATTCGACATGGAACACTGTGGGGAACACAGAGTAGCCATACTCCTGCTCCACGGGGAAGTAGTCACTTACAGTGTTCTTTCCCTCTACGGTTCCACGGCGTTTGATAATGCCAGCTTCAAAAAGCATGGCCTCGGCAAGAGTAGTCTTGCCGCTTCCCGCACTGCCAATGAGTGCGATGTTTTTGATTTCGTTTGTCTGATAGACTCTCATAAATTTATGATAGATTTTAAGTGAAAATAATCGCTTTTGCGAAATTGCCGACTAAAGTACGAATTTTCCAACAAACAGCCAAATCATTTCCCACAAATTCGCAAATCTTTTAATACATTTATGAAAAAGAGTACTTTTGTTTTTGGATTTCTCTCGCCTTGCACTATCAAAAATACTTCTATTATTTATCAACACAGAGATACAGAGACACAAAGAATAAAACTCTGAAACTCTGTGCCTCTGTGTTGAAATTGTTAATCAAGACTATATTTGCGTTGCTCAACATTACCCTGAAATGACAAAACAAAAACTTCGTTATTTGTTTTGGATTTCTCTCGTCTTGCACTATCTTTGCAGTTATATGGCTGGTCTTTATATCCATATCCCATTTTGCCGCAGCCGATGCATATACTGCGGTTTCTATTCCACAACCATGCTGGGATTGCGAGAAGAGTATGTCGATGCACTTTGCAAGGAGATGCGAATGAGAGGACATGCCGTTTTGGATACTATATATTTAGGTGGTGGAACACCCTCTTTGCTTACCAGACAAATGCTCGGCCAGTTGTTTGACACCATCGAAACGGTCTATGACGTCAGGCCTGGAGCGGAGATAACCATGGAATGCAATCCGGATGATGTGGATGCTCATTTTGCCGAGATGCTGCATTCTCTCCCTGTCAACAGGGTGAGCATGGGTATACAGTCGTTTGATGAGGAAAGATTGAAATTTCTCCATCGACGTCACACAGCACAGCAGGGACGCCATGCCGTTGATTTGCTGAGAGAAGCAGGCATCAACAACATCAGCATAGACCTGATGTTTGGTTTCCCCAATGAGACCTTAGAGCAGTGGAGATACGACATCAATCAGGCCCTTCTTTTGAAAGTGGAGCACATCTCTGCCTATAGCCTAATGGTGGAAGAGAATACTCCGCTATACCGTATGGTGGAGTCGCAAATGGTAAAAGAAGCGGATGATGATACCTATATAATAATGTATAACCAATTGGTCAAACTGTTGAAAGAAGCGGGTTACCAGCATTACGAAATCAGCAATTTTGCCCTTCCGGGATATCATTCACGCCACAACAGCAGTTACTGGAATGACATTCCATACATAGGCATCGGGGCTGCCGCACATTCCTACGACGTTACGAGTCGCTCAAGCAATGTGGCAGACGTGAAACTATATATTCACAGCATCAAAAGCGGAGTATTGCCGTCAGAACGGGAAAACCTCAGCAAGACCGACCGATACAACGACATGATTACCACCAGATTGCGCACTTGCCGTGGCATCTGTTTGGGAAATGCTGCTTCTATGTTTGGCGAACCGATGATTGAATATCTTTTGCAAAATGCCCAACCTTATCTTGACTCGGGCTGGTTGGTTTTGGAAGATGGTCATCTGCACCTCACACACAAGGGTATCATGATGAGCGACACGGTGATGGGCGACTTGATTAAAATAGACTAATCCGTTTTGGCTGAGTGACATTTGTTTTGTAACTTTGCATCATCAACAATTCAGAATATGGCTAAAGACAAAATCGCATACGTATGTTCCAATTGCGGGCAAGAGTCTGCCAAATGGATAGGAAAATGTCCAGCCTGCGGACAGTGGAACACATTCAAGGAAATCCGTATCAGCAACGAGACGGGCAGTCAGGCTGCCCGCTCGGCAGCCAGTTCCCTGAGGTCATCTCTGGAGGGGAAAGCCAAGCCTATGTATCTCAGGGACATCTCGTCCAAGGAGTCACCCAGGATAGATATGCACGATAATGAACTCAACCGCGTCTTGGGCGGAGGACTTGTTCCCGGGTCCATCGTTCTTCTGGGCGGAGAACCAGGCATAGGAAAGAGCACGCTCACCTTACAGACCATCCTGAACATGAAGGAGCACCGTATACTCTATGTCAGTGGTGAGGAAAGCCTGCATCAGTTGAAAATGCGTGCCGACCGAATCGGACAGGGTGACAGCGAGCACCTGATGATTCTTTGCGAAACGTCTTTGGAAAACATTTTCGCCCAAATCAAGGACACACGTCCGGAATTGGTCATCATCGACTCCATACAAACCATCTCTACGGAAGAGGTGGAAAGTTCTCCCGGCAGTCTCTCACAGGTAAGGGAGTGTGCCGCATCGCTCCTTCGCTTCTCGAAATCAAGCGGCATTCCCGTCATATTGATAGGACACATCACCAAGGAGGGAACTTTAGCCGGCCCCAAAATCCTGGAACATATTGTCGACACCGTCATTCAGTTTGAGGGTGACCAACATTATATGTACCGCATACTGAGGTCAATCAAGAACCGATTTGGAAGTACAAGTGAATTGGGCATTTATGAAATGCAGCAGAACGGTCTTCGTGCCGTGAGCAATCCTTCTGAGTTGCTCCTCACCCAAGACCACGAGGGGCTTTCCGGCATTGCCATCACCGCTGCCATTGAGGGCATGCGGCCATTTTTGCTTGAAACACAAGCCCTTGTGTCGACAGCTGCATACGGCACACCTCAACGGTCGGCAACAGGTTTTGACCACCGTAGGCTGAACATGCTGTTGGCTGTGCTGGAGAAGCGCGTGGGATTTAAGTTGATGCAAAAAGATGTTTTCGTCAATATAGCGGGCGGCCTGAGAGTCACAGACATGGCGATGGACCTTAGCATTATCGCTGCCGTTCTCTCAAGCAACGTAGACACCGCCATCGAGTCGGGCTGGTGCATGGCTGGTGAGGTGGGACTTAGTGGCGAAGTGCGCCCCATCAACCGGATAGAGCAAAGAATTTCAGAGGCAGAGAAGTTGGGATTCAATCATTTCATCCTGCCCAAATACAATATGAACGGTATCGATGCCCGAAAATACGCCATCCAACTTCATCCAGTGAAAAAAGTAGAGGAAGCACTCCGTGCTTTGTTTGGATAATCTGCTTATTGCCGCTGGGCACACTCAGGACATACACCCTTGACCAAATAATTGACAGAGTGAGCCATGTAACCTTCTGGCAGCTGTATCATCGGAATGGGCACATGGTCAAGGCATAATGTCCGTCCGCAGACCTCACAATGGAAATGCGCATGTGCATCCTCATCGTCATGGCTGCTGACGCTATGGCATAACTCATACTTGACTCCCCCTCCTCCATCCTCGATGACATGCACAAGGTGACAATCCCGAAACAGGTTGAGCACCCTGAAGATGCTTGACTTGTCGAGCGTCACTATCTGCTTTTCCAGTTCTGCAAGCGACATCGGCATCAATGAAGAATGCAAGGCACGAGCCACGATGATTCGGTTGGCTGTGGCTTTGATGCCATGCGCGTTCATGAAATCACTCAGTTTGTCATCTGCCATAATTCAAAAATCAAGTTTCGCCAATACTTCTATTAACTACTTAAGTTCTTTAACTACTTTAAACTTAAGAATGTTGAATTATAAATTTGTGGCGAAAATACGAAATAATTGTGAAATAATGATTGTTTTTTACACATTTCTCTCTTTTATTCGTATTTTTGCAACCCAAGAACTAATTTTACATTATGACAGATATTTGTTGCATAGGCCATATCACACGTGACAAAATCATCACTCCGGAAAACACAGTGTACATGAACGGAGGGACAGCATTTTATTTTGCCCACGCCATTAACCATCTGCCCCATGAACTCAGTTTCAGCCTCATCACTTCAATGGCTGAAAAGGATAAGGAAGCAGTGGATGATTTGCGTGAGGCGGGTATTGATGTCACCTTTTTCCCATCAAGGGAAACCGTTTTTTTTGAGAACAAATACGGCGACAACCGCGACAATCGCTCCCAAAGAGTGTTGGCCAAGGCTGACCCTTTCTCTGTGGGTCAACTGAATGGCGTCGAATCCCGCTTTTTCCACTTGGGTTCATTGCTCGACGATGATTTCTCACCAGAACTCATCAAGGACCTTTCAAGAAGAGGAATCGTATCTGTCGACGTCCAAGGTTTTTTGCGCAAGGTATGCGGCGACCAGGTCTTCCCTACTGACTGGAAAGACAAAGATGAGGTGCTTCGCCATATCGACATTCTCAAACTCAATGAGCAAGAGATGGTAACGGTAACTGGATTGCGCGACCCCAAAAAGGTGGCATTGAGAATCGCTTCGTGGGGAGTCAAGGAAGTACTGCTCACGTTGGGAAGCTATGGCTCACTTATCTTTGCAGAAGGTCGTTTCTATGACATACCCGCATACCCACCCACACAAATTGTGGATGCCACAGGCTGCGGAGACACCTATTCTGCCGGATATCTTTATTGTCGTGCCCTTGGAATGGGATATGGCGACAGCGGACGCTTCGCAGCAGCCATGTGCACACAAAAATTGTCACACAATGGTCCGTTTGACGGTACCTTTGATGAAGTAGAACAGATTATTGCCCGACACAGGAAACAGATTGTATGAGAATGAAAATATTTGCCGCCATGATGTTGATGGCGGTTTCCCTTTCATGTTTTGGTGCTAATTCAGCCAATGCCACACAGGCACGCAAATTGTTTGACAATACCTACGACATGGTCTTTGGGGAGCAAGGCTCTACCCTCCATTACAACGTCAACATCATCGGCATACTGAAAGTCGATGGAACCATTTGGTACAAAGGCAAGAAAAGTCGTTTTGCCGAATCTCGCTACCTGAGTTGGAATGACGGAATAAAGGACTACTGGGTTGACTTGAAGAAGAAAACCGTGACCCTCTATGACGCTGGTTCGGAAAAGAAGGACAAGTATTCCAGCAAATTCAAATTCAACCCCAATGACTATAATTATTCTTGGGAGAATGGCGAGGAAGGATATGTCATCAACTTGGATGCACATAAGTCAACCAAGGGCATCAAGCATATCAAAGCCATCATCGACAAGCAAACCAAAGCACCCATCAGTTTGAGAATCAAACTGCTGTGGTTTTGGACAACGGTTAAAATCAGCCGTTTCCAAAGTGGGAATATCGGTGACGACATGTTTACCTTCCCTGCAACCAAATACAAAGGCTACAAGTTCATTGACGAGCGCAGCAAAAAAGGGTAAATTGTTTGAGTGCTTACCGTTTGTGCTTCTTGTAGTATTGCAAACCTTTCTTGACTGTTTCCCTGACACAGTCGGATGAGTAAGTGGCACCCGTCACACCATCCACTTTGGCTGTGGCAGCCTTGTTGACTGTCATCCCGTTCCATTTGTCGAGCATTTCTTTTTTAACTTTGAAGAAATACTTCGGGGTTTCCTCGTTGGGCAATGCCTCAATCTTGTCTATCTTGTTGTTGGTGATATAGATTTTCAATGGGGTGGTTCCGATATACCCCTTGACATCACTGGCTATGGTTGTGGTATTGATGATTGTCTGTTTGCCATTTTTGGTGATGGGGTCGTCACCAGCCATAAAACTTGAGAATGTGGCAGCGGTTATAATGGCCAAAGCCGAAAGTTTGATATTGTTTAGTTTCATATTCTTATTATTTATTTTTATAAATTTTCAATTTTTGATATGGCTATAGGGGGTTATTGAACAGCCTTTACTGAGAAGCCCTTTTCCTGAAGCAAATTGATAAGTCCTTTCTCACCAATGAGATGGGCAGCGCCCACAGCAAAGAATGTGGGTTGCTCACTCATGATACCGGGCATGGCGTTTGCCCAGTTGGCATTACGCCCGTATATTAGTGTATTTTCCTCTTCAGGAGAAGAGTCACATTCATCATTGTATTTCTGGTCGGTGATTTCCTCGATACGCTTGATATCCTGAGCATAATATGCTTTTACAATTTCACCAGCCATCTGCATCTGGTAGTCCTGATGGCGCACCATGCACATCAAAAGCTGTAATTGCCGCTCAAGCGATTGGCTGCCAAAAAGCACATGAATTTGCTCATCAATGGTCTCCAGCCCAAGTATCTTTTTCCCCTGCTGCCTTCCGAGAGTCTGCACATAGGTGTCTATACCGTCCTCTGCGCTGAAGTTGGGGTTCATTTTCATATACATCAACAATGAGAACTGTGTGGTGAGAGCAGCAGGAGTCATCTTGCCCAGTTGGTCACCCACCAATGGATTGGAAAAATCTGTTCCCATCAAGGACTTGACGAAAGCATTGAGACTCTTCATTTCTTCCTCACCAAGCATTCCCTGTATGGTTTTCCCCTCGGGCAGCATCATGGCATTGAGCATCTTCATCGTGTTCTCGGGGGTCTTCACAAGCTCCATGTCCAATTCGCCGCACACCTGCCCTACCTCAGCCATCGCTTGTCTGAAACCTGGGATGGAATCAGAAAATGCTGAAGGAGCAAGATGATATGTGCCCAAAATATATGAAGGTTTTCCAAGCCCATTTCCAGATACCCGATAAAGTAACTGAGCATGAGCAGTGAATGTCAGCACCGTAGACATCAAAAAGACATATGTCAATAAAAACTTTTTCATTATGTTGTAATCCAATTGCCTATTTTGCAGGGCAAAGTTACGATTTCCACACGATGGCACAAGGGATGACTGCGTTAAAAATTCACAATTGAATATAATTGAAGATAAATTTTGGCATCGCCTAAATTACTCGCGTTCGGGAAAGAAAACAAAAACTTCAGCTTTTGTTTTGCTTTCCACTCACTTATTCGTAATTTTGTGGCATTATTGCAAACAACATGAAGAGATTATTTCTTTTATCTGCCGTCTTGATGATATTCACGGCAATGTCTGCCCAGTTGTCTCGCCAGGAAATCAAACAAAACATTTTCCTTATGGGCAGCAATTATTTTGCCTATCCAGGGCCTGTACAAGAAAAGCTTACGCAGACTCCAGAAGGATATGAGCCCTTTTACATTTCCCATTACGGTCGCCATGGCTCACGTCACCTGATCAATGACAGCGACTATGACATGGCATTCCAAGCACTTTTACGGGCAGACTCTTTGAATATCCTTACCTCACTTGGAAAAGACGTGCTGCAAAGGGTTAAAGTCATCCGCGACAATGCTGACAAGCGCCATGGTGAACTTACCCAACTTGGAGCCGAACAGCATCAGGCTATCGGAGAAAGGATGTACAACCGTTTCCCGGAAGTTTTCGAGGGAAAAACCAACATCGATGCCAAAAGCACGGTTGTCATCCGTTGCATCCTTTCCATGGAGAACGCTCTCCATGCTTTGCTTCGTAAGAATCCCGAGCTCAACATCCGCCACGATGCCAGCGAGCACGATATGTGGTATATGAATTTCAGTGACAAAAAGCTTGACAAACTCAAGGCGCCAGATAGTGTCAAGGAGGCCTATGATGCCTTTTGCAAGCGCCACCAGCACAACGACCGCCTGATGACCTCACTTTTCACCGATGAGAACTACTGGAAAAAAGAGATTGACGCTCAAGACTTGGCATACCATTTGTTTAAATTGGGTTGCAACATCCAAAGCACCGACCTGCGCCATGAGATGAGCCTTTACGACCTGTTTACTGAGGAGGAACTATACGACCTTTTCCTGCAGACGAATGCCTGGTGGTATATCCATTTTGGTCCATGTCCGCTTAATGGAGGAGTATCACCATACTCTCAGCGCAATCTGTTGCGCGTGATGATTCAGGAAGCAGACAGTTGCCTTCGTCTGCCACATCCTGGAGCCACGCTTCGCTATGGCCACGAGGTATGCGTGATGCCTCTTGCCTGCCTGCTGGAACTCGATGACTGCGGAAAGCAGATAACAGACCTGGAGCGTTTGGATGATGAGAATTGGCTGTGCTACAAAATATTCCCCATGGCCTGCAACATCCAGATGATTTTCTACCGTCCCAAGCAGTCTGAAGGAGAGATTTTGGTGAAAGTTTTACTCAATGAGAATGAGACACGGCTTCCACTGAAGGAAGTCACCGGACCATACTATAAATGGAGTGATTTCCGCACATATTTTCTCAACAAATTAGACAACTTCAAAATTTGACAAATATAGGAGTATAGAGAAGATGAAACAAAAGATGATGATTATTGCCATGTCGCTTTTGGTCATAAGCTGTGGCAAGAGCGTAAAAGATGGCGAGGAGACAACAAACGAACAGCCGACAACGGAGGTAAAAGGAAAAACGGAAAAGTCGAATGCAGACCGTAAGAGCGATGAGTATATCATCTCTCGAGTTCAGTCGATTTATGATGATGTTTTCGCAGACTACAACAAAGCTGCAGAGGATGAGAGCATCCCCCAGAACTCTCCGGATGAGAAATATTGCAGCGATGACTGGAATAAGGCACTGCTTCAAGTAGCTGAGTATGACCAGCAGAACAATCCCGATGAGATTGGTTTCTTTGATGGTGACTATTGGGTTATGGGACAGGATTTCAGCGACCTCTCCATAAGCGACATACAAGTGGTAAAAAAAGAGGGCACTAAGGCTAAGGTGGAACTCAACCTGCATAATATGGGACATGTGGCGCCTATACGCATCGACTTGTCATATGAGCGCGGCGACTGGTTCATCGACGATTTCTACGAAGTAGAGCATGATTTCGACTGGAAAAAGGAGATGAGGGACTATATCAAATAAAGTTTACCACATGTAGTCGCGTGAGATGTATCTGCGCAGTTTGTCCTTGTGGACAGTGACATGTGTGATGCCATCCGCAAAAGCCCCTATTTGATAGGGCTGGAAACTAAACACGACATCATCTCCATAAATGGCAGCCTGAGGAAGGTCTGCATTGTTCATTTCAACATTGCGAGAGTTGAGCCGCTCGGCCAACAACTCTCGTATTTTGTTGTTGGTGTCTGCACGGAACAGTTTGTCGTTTGAGACAATCTCCTGCTGCTTCAAATCATAAGTGACATACCGCTCGATGGGAAAGTCATGTGCCCCATAGGCATAGAAATTGGTGGAGATGAAATAGGTGACGTATCTGTCGGACAGGAACCTTGGCGACATAAATATACGCAGGTAACTGAGCGGAAAAGAAAAATCCTGGTTTTTGAGATAGTACACCTGGCGCATATACATATCCCTGAAATGGTCGACAATGGCCTGACCATCTGAAATGTCGTCTATCTCAAAGGCATCGGGATGTGCCTTCCGTATCATCTCGGTGGGCAACATCCCCTTGTTGAGATTCTTCTCCAAATAGACATCGTCATAATAGAGCATATCCATGTTGGTGAACGAGTCGACATAGTTGATAATCCAATATCTCAAATGGTCCCATTGCTCTCCCTCCGCAGAAGGGAAATCAACAAGGATTTTATAACCAAAGTTGTTGGTGTCGCAAGCCTTGAAGTTGCATGGCGACACCGATTCGCATCTGGAGAACAGTTTGGGGTATTTGTTGGATACCAGCATACTGTCATTTCCCATTTCCTCAAGGGGCCTCATCACCCTCTCGAGACCTAAGTCACCACAAATGTATCCATTCTGATACAAGGTGTCAGCTGGTATGGCGGGTCCGATAAGCGATGTCTCTCTTTTCTCGGACAGCATGGACAGGAAATGCACTTTCTCATAATCCTCGTATAGGAGATAGTATTCCACTCCTCCGATATTCATCAAAGAATCAGAAGTAGCATTTCTCACATCATCGACAAATCCCGCATATTGCTGAGCCTTTGCAGGTTGCGCTGTGATGAGGATAAGCAAAAAAAGCCAGTTTCTCAAAATTTTGTCTCCAATTATCAATATTCAAATCTGTTGACAGCCTCTGCAATGTATTCCGCCTCCTCAACCGACAATTCAGGTCCTATGGGCAGACTTAGTTCATGACTATGTATATATTCTGTGATGGGTAGGTGAAGATTGTTCCACTGCTTGTAGCATGCCTGTCTGTGAGGCGGAACTGGATAGTGCACCTGGGCCTCTATCCCTTGTTGACGCAGAAAATCCTGTAGTTTGCTGCGGTTTTTGGCCAAAATGGGATAAATATGCCATACATTCTGCTCCTCTAACATTGGTGCCGGGAGATGAACCATTGGGTTGCTCAAACGAGAGCTGTAGCAGTTTGCCAGACGCCTGCGAATCAGGTTGTCCTCTTCCAAATGCTTAAGTCCCACGCTGAGAATTGCCGCCTGCATCTCATCCATCCTTGAGTTGCGCCCTATCTTTGAAAACTCGTATTTTCTTGCAGAGCCATAATTGCGCAATGCCCTCACCATTTCCGCCAAGCCGGGGTCATCAGTAGTCACTGCCCCTGCGTCTCCCAATGCACCCAAATTTTTAGTAGGATAGAAACTATGACCGGCGGCATGCCCCAAAGAACCTGTCATTTTACCCCCAAATCGGCATCCATGAGCCTGTGCGTTGTCCTCTACGAGCAACAAGTTGTATGTCTTGCAAATCTGACCTATTTTGTCAGTATAAGCACATCGTCCATATAGGTGGACAATCATCACCGATTTTGTGCGGGGAGTGATATTTTGCTCAATAAGATTTTCGTCTATCTGCAACGACTCCGGATGTGGTTCAACAAGAATGGGCACAAGTTGGTTTTCCGTGATGGCGAGGATAGAGGCGATGTAGGTGTTGGCTGGGACAATGACCTCATCGCCAGGTTGCATCATTCCATCTCAATATATGCCCTGTAAATCAGTGTAAGCGCATCAAGGCCGTTACCTACTCCCACACAATAGCGGGAATGGATATAGCTGGCATATTCTTGCTCAAAACTCTGCAGTTCAGGTCCCAGCAGAAACCATCCCGAAGCAACCACCCTATTGGTTGCCTCCAAAATCTCCTGTTGGTGCCTTTGTGTTCGTTTGGCCAAACTGATATACGGAATCATCTTGCAAAAGTACGAATAAGCGAGTGGAAAGCAAAATAAAACACGAAGTTTTTATTTTCTTTCCCGAGCGGAAGTACTTTCGGCGAAGCCAAAATTCGAATAAGCGAGTGGAAAGCAAAATAAAACACGAAGTTTTTATTTTCTTTCCCGAGCGGAAGTACTTTCGGCGAAGCCAAAATTCGAATAAGCGAGTGGAAAGCAAAATAAAACACGAAGTTTTTATTTTCTTTCCCGAGCGGAAGTACTTTCGGCGAAACCAAAAGTACGAATAAGCGAGTGGAAAGCAAAATAAAACACGAAGTTTTTATTTCCTTTCCCGAGTAACGGATTGGGCAACACTCAAAATGAACCCCGAATATCAATATCAACACAGAGGCACAGAGATACAGAGTTTTTATTTTTCTCTGTGTCTTTGTATCTCTGTGTTGTATTTATATATGGAAGCAACAGTACTTTCGGCGAAGATAAGCGAGTGGAAAGCAAAATAAAACACGAAGAAAAACGAAGATAAGAGGCCTCAAGGAAAAAAAAAGAAGATTTCATTTTGTTCTGCGCTCGATTTGCATTATCTTTGCAGTCAAATTTGTGGTAGGCCATGCAATGCATGCAGCCTCCAAGAAATAAGACAATCAGATTTTATGAGAAAACTATTGTTCATAGTACTTGCAGCTATCCTTTCCTCTACGGCATCTTATGCCCAAGAGGTGAGGTATGACTCTAACGGACGTCAAGACCCCTCCACCATTTGGGTGAACAAAGTGAATGACGGTGAGGAATGGCGCGATGAGAACAGATGGCATGATCCGTTCGACATTTATGCTGGACCGGTGGTTGGTGTAGTGGCATCCAATCTGACATTGTATGACAGCAAGTACTATTTTGCTCCTTATATAGGTGGAATCATTCAAGCCTATTTCAACAATCATTTTGGCATGAGTTTGGAATTTGCCTACACTCGCCAAGGAGCCCGAGACGCATGGGCCAACTTCATGACTGATGAGGATTTGAATGTAACAGACGACGAGGGCAATGTGATTGGAAGCAGGGCAAAAGGTCCCTATGAATATAGATTCGACTATATCAACACCTTATATAAGATAAGGTATTATCCTGTTCGTCGCTTCAATGTCTTTGCCGGTTTCCTTTTTGGTGTCCACATAGGAGCCAAATGCGATTTGGACGGAGACTCCAGAAACATTAAGGGACATTTGCGCAAACGTGCTGCCCACGTTGTAGGCGGTATTGGTTACGAGTTGGACAACCTGTTCTTTGAAGGTTATTACGGCTTACCTCTTTCCAAACTCGCCGATTCTTCTCAAGGAAAGAAGGTCCTTCGCAATGCCCATGAGCAAACAATCATGCTCACTGTAGGCTATCGTTTCAAACTTTATTGATTTTTCTTCTTTTACGACATACAGAGACGGGAACTGTTCCCGTCTCTTTTCTTTATTGCCCGCAAAAGAACAATAGCAAAAAGACACTATTTCAAGACAAAATAAAACGGAAATTCACCAAAACAATACAATATGCGACAAAAAGAAATATTTTTCGAAAAATTCTTTCTTTTTGCAATAATAATATATTAATTTTGCACGTTGTTTTGTTAGTTATATAAAAATCGACAATATGTGTGGAATAGTAGGATATATTGGCACTCGGGATGCCTTTCCCATATTGATAGAAGGTCTTAAGCGTCTTGAGTACAGGGGATATGACTCGGCAGGAGTAGCCCTAATAGGAAACAACCAGGAACTGAACGTATATAAAGAAAAAGGCAAGGTGTCCAACCTGGTCGAACGCTCAGCAGGTCACGACACCAGCGGAAGCATTGGCATTGCCCATACCCGCTGGGCAACACATGGTGAGCCTTCCTCCGTCAATGCCCACCCCCATCTGTCTGAAAGCGGCAGACTTGCCCTTGTGCACAACGGTATCATAGAAAACTATGCCAACATCAAAGAATACCTCAAAGGCAAAGGCTATCATTTCAAGAGCAGCACCGACACGGAGGTTCTTGTTCAACTGATTGAGTTTGTTCAACAACGTTTCCATCTTGACTTAGGACTTGCCGTACTGTATGCTCTCCGTCGGGTTGTGGGTGCTTATGCCATTGCCGTTCTTGACCGTGAGCACCCCGACGAGATTATCTGTGCAAGGAAGAGCAGCCCATTGGTCGTCGGCATCGGCGAAAACAGTTCAGAATTTTTTCTTGCCTCCGATGCGCTGCCAATAGTAGGATATACCAAGCACATCGTATATCTCAACGATGAGGAAGTGGCAGTCATCCGCCGCGGAGAAGACATCACCATCAAGAACCTCGCCAACTCGCGCGACCAGGTGGCACCCAATGTACACGATGTGGACATCGACCTCGACAAACTGGAGAAGGGAGGATATCCCCATTATATGCTCAAAGAGATTTTTGAGCAGCCCCGGTGCATCTCCGACTGCATGCGAGGCCGTCTGCTTCCATCGGAACACAAGATTGTGCTGAGTGCCATCAACCTGCATCGTGAGCAATTGCTGAACGCAGGCAGGTTTATCATTGTGGCATGCGGCACCTCTTGGCATGCTGGTCTGATAGGCAAACAGATGATTGAACAATTCTGTCAAGTGCCTGTGGAGGTGGAATATGCAAGTGAGTTCAGATACAGGAATCCCGTCATCCGCAAAAATGACGTGGTGATAGCCATCTCTCAGAGTGGGGAGACAGCCGACACATTGGCCGCCTTTGCGCTCGCCAAGGAAAAAGGCGCTTTGTGCTTTGGCGTCGTCAATTCTGTCGGTTCAAGCATTGCCCGCGCCTCCGACACCGGCATTTACATCCATGTGGGACCGGAAATCGGCGTCGCATCCACCAAGGCTTTTACAGGACAGGTAACCGTTCTCACCCTTTTTGCCCTTGCGCTGGGACATGAGATGGGGGCAATATCCCAACAACTTTATGAGGAGCATATCGATGAACTGGCACGTATCCCGGAGAAAATCAAACAAATCCTCAACCAAAACGATTCCATCCGTGATATTGCACGCACGCTGACATACGCCCGCAACACCCTATACATGGGGCGAGGCATGAACTATCCCGTAGCTTTGGAAGGTGCGCTCAAACTAAAGGAAATCAGCTACATCCATGCAGAGGGATACCCGGCAGCAGAAATGAAACACGGTCCCATCGCTTTGGTCGACGAGAACATGCCGGTGGTGTTTGTTGCCACACATCATCGGTTATACAAGAAAATCATCAGCAACATCCAGGAAGTGATAGCACGCAATGGCCGCATCATCTCCATTGTCACAGAGGGCGACCAGGAAGTGAAGGCACTGTCCTCCTTTGTCATCGAGATACCTGAGACATTGGGGACATTGGTTCCGCTCCTCTCGGTCATCCCTCTTCAACTGATAGCCTATCATGTTGCAGTGGTCAAGGGACTGAATGTCGACCAGCCACGCAACCTGGCAAAGAGTGTGACAGTAGAATAGCCTTATTTTCCGATGCAGTGGTACTCGAAGCCATACTCGGCCAGTTCCTCTGCATCGTAAATATTGCGCCCGTCGATGACGAGGGCGTTGCGCATGGTCTTTTTCATGACACCCCAGCTGGGAAGTCTGAACTGCTTCCATTCTGTGAGCATAAGCATGGCATCAGCATCAAGCACGGCGTCATACATATCCTTGGCATACTCCACGACATCGCCAAGACGCCTTTTGCACTCATCCATTGCAACGGGGTCGAACACCCTTACCTTGCAGCCAGCCTTCAGCAACAAGTCGATGGTCACCAGAGAAGTGGCCTCCCTCATGTCATCGGTCTCAGGTTTGAATGCCAAGCCCCAGACAGCGATGGTCTTGTCCTTCAGCTGACCACCCATGCATTTGTTGAGTTTGGAGAACACCACCGTCTTCTGAAACTCATTGACCTCCTCAACAGCCTTGAGCACTTTCATCTCATAGCCATTTTTCTCAGCGGTCTTGATGAGAGCCTTCACGTCTTTGGGGAAGCAACTGCCACCATATCCGCAACCGGGATATAGGAACTTCCTTCCTATGCGAGTGTCGGCGCCGATGCCTCTTCTCACCATCTCCACGTCAGCACCCATGATTTCGCACAGATTGGCGATGTCGTTCATAAAACTGATACGGGTGGCCAACATGGAGTTGGCGGCATATTTAATCATCTCAGCAGAAGGGATGTCGGTGAAAATCACACGGAAATTGTTGAGCATAAACGGTCTGTACAGCCTCATCATCAGTGAGCGCGCCCTTTCAGACTCCACGCCCACAATCACACGGTCGGGACTCATAAAGTCCTTAATAGCTGCACCCTCTTTGAGAAACTCAGGATTGGAAGCCACATCAAAGGGTATATCCTCTCCGCGCTTGGCCAACTCCTCCTCGATAGCTTCCTTCACTTTTTTTGCCGTACCCACGGGAACAGTCGATTTCGTTACCAACACCGTATATTTCTTGATGTTTTGGCCGAACTCCCTGGCCACATTCAGCACATACTTAAGGTCGGCAGAGCCATCCTCATCAGGAGGTGTTCCAACTGCGCTAAATACAAGTGCCACATCATCAATGACATCCTTGAGGCTGGTGGTAAAAGTCAGTCTGCCCTCATTGGCATTTCTTCTTACCATTTCGTCAAGTCCAGGCTCATAAATGGGGATTTGTCCGTTTTTGAGACTATCGATTTTCTTCTCATCAATGTCCACGCATGCAACGTGTACACCCATCTCTGCGAAGCATGCTCCGCTTACCAGGCCGACATAGCCTGTTCCAACTACTGCAACATTCATTTTTCAGGAATTGTACGTGGGTTCGCCCACAATATGTTTAACTACTTATAGAGATCGACATTGAAGTCAAAGGGAGAATGCAAGTCTTTAAGTCTGGGATGGCATTTGTCTTTCTCAGAAAGGATAATCTTATCTACAGGCAACCTCCAGTCAATGTTAAGGTCGGGGTCATCCCATGCAATGCCACCCTCACTCTCTGGATGATAAAAATCATCACACTTGTATTGGAATACCACCTCGTCGGACAGCACAGCAAAGCCATGGGCAAAGCCCCTGGGGATGAAGAACTGCAGGCGGTTTTCTCCGGTCAGTTCCACAGCTACCCATTTGCCGTATGTCGGTGAGCCTTTCCGAATGTCGACAGCCACGTCGAGCACACATCCTTTCATCACCCTTACCAGTTTGCTTTGTGAGAAGGGCCATTTCTGGTAGTGCAGTCCACGGAGCACGCCATATGACGACTTGCTCTCATTGTCCTGAACGAAATTGATGGTTCTCACTTGTTTGTCGAAGTCCCTTTTTGAGTATGATTCATAAAAGTATCCTCTGGCATCCTCGAAAATTCTGGGCTTCAGTATGACAACGCCCTCTATATCAGTTTTTATTACTTCCATATTAACCTATATTGATTATATATTTGTCAAACACGTCCTTTGCGGCGGCAAAGGTACGAATAAGCGAGTGGAAAGCAAAATAAATAACGAAGTTTTTATTTCCTTTCACAAGCGACAGTACTTTCGGCGATGCCAAATACGAAAAAAATAACGCCCTATGGTGATTTGGCTTTGCTTTATTGGAATTATTCACTATTTTTGCAGCAAAATTCATCAATCATTCCACAGTTACAAGCACTACCCCGATTTTAAGCATGAGAACCCAGAAATATGCTATTAATGGAAATGCGACAGTCACTATTCCCCAAGCCGAAAACTATCACGACTGTTTGGAATTGATTAGAAGCGACCGATACAGATATTTAGGCTTAAGGAAAAAGGATTTGCCATTGTTTTAAAAAGCATTTTCCAAACACTCTTTCCAACAAGGCATCACAGCCTTCCCATTCTCTTTTGGCTTCGCCTCTCACAATACAGGGGATGGCTTTGGCCATTATGTCGCTGGATGTATGCTCTCATCAGCAGGAACGCCCTCATCGACATTCCTGTTAGAACAAAGATTGGTTATGGCTTCTATATCGGCCACGGCATGTGCATCGTCATCAATGGAGGCACAGTCATTGGCAACAATGTCAACATCTCCCATTTTGCCTCAATCGGCACCAACAACAACACGCCATCAGTAATTGGCGACAATGTCTATATCGGTCCCAATGCCAGCATAGTGGAAGATGTAAGAATAGGCAACAATGCGACCATTGGAGCAGGAGCCGTCATCACCAAGGATGTTCCAGAAAAAGGTACCGCAGTAGGAGTTCCCGCCCATATTGTCAACAACAATGGCAACAATCCCGTCAACGCATATCAAATCCCCGAGCAGAAGTAATTGTCTTTGAACAGGTTATTGTATCTCGTTGATTTGGGCTGCCTCGGCTACAACGAAAGTGTCTCTCACGGCGCAATATGCACATTTCTGGCACAATAGACGGTTGTTCTCATCCACTGGAACAGAACCATCATAAGACCTTTCCTTGTTAGAGAGCAGGTGCACCGCACTATTTCCCACTATACTGACATGTGCTATGGGCGAGATAAGAGACTCAAACAATGTGCATGCTGCCACGTACTTTCCAACTCCATAACACAGATGCCAATTGTCCCATGTGAGATATAGGTCGGTGTTAAGTGATGTATTCCTTGCATTTTGAATGGCGATACCCACCGGAACAATGTACTGAATGTCATATTCTTTCATCACCCTTCTCGCACATTCGACATTACCTTTCAATTCCCATGGAGTAGAGTGGACATTATGTCCCCATGGTATCTGATATGCGATTTTTACATTATTATTCAGACAATTAGACTTTATTATCTCCAATAATTTCGGGACATTGTTTTCAAAAGAATCCCATTCATATGACTTGTTGCTGACTTGCAACAAAATGACAATATCCCAATTTTGGTTAAGTATTTTTCTTAAGCTATTTTTGCTTTCCATTTGAATATGGCCTGTCACCCTCTCCAAATTCACGGTGGCCCTGTCTTGATATTTGTTTATCCAGTCCTCAAAACCTCCACCATTGATGACGCCGTTGTATACACACAATTGTCTTTTATCAATTTTGGCAGCTGTCACCAATTCGTCCAAATATGCCGTAGCATCAGCAGAATAGCTGTTTCCCAAAATCAGCACCCTTAACTCATGGTCAAGAAGCACCTCATATTGCGAGACATCCTCTGGCTCCTCAAAGACGTTGTTATTTGACGAGCAAGAGACCACAGATATCCACACAACCGATAAAACAGCAATTAAAAATCGGACATTTATCCTCATCATATATTTCATTTTAGTGTTTGCAAATATATTGAATTTCATTTTAGTGTTTGCAAATATATTGAAAAAAACATGAGTAGAAAAACTAAAAAACAGAAAAAGAGACAAAAGCGTGCATAATAAACGTTAACCACACAACGCACCTATGTTTTTGGACTGTTTATTTCTTGGTTGACTCTTTTTTTTGTACTTTTGCACTCGCTAACGACCTTCAAAGCGTTTGCTGCGGGTTCAACCTCAACCATAAGGTGGCGCCTAAATGCGGTATCATTTGAATCTCAATGCATTACATCAGCCCCATTTCCCTTGTGTTTTTAGCATAAATACAAGGAGGATTTGTATTGAGTTCAATTGTTGCCGTCTGTTCATAAAAAAATAGAATTGATTCCATCCTCAATATTTCATGTTTGGATATATCTTATTAGCCATTGCTATCGTAACATATATTATAGAGCTTAGGCGTGTCAGCCTGTTCATATTCGTTACGTTCATGCTTAATGGCTGGTCTGTATTGACTGACACCGTCTTGGGTGTTAAGAATTTCGACTTGGCATTCATCTACACTATAGTTGTATTGTTGTTGCAGATTTTTTACGATGACCACCCGACTATAAAAGACAAGAAACTAAGAATATTGATATTCATATTTTTTGTGTTCATGTTGTTGAATGTCAATTTTTCTTCTGTCCATTACCATTTTAATTCCTACCAGATTCTACAAGGCAGCCGTGCCTCTTTTCTTGTGCTTTCTTACTTTTTTATCAGGAAGATAAGCACAAAAGACATCTTGTGGCTCAACAATGTGTTTTTCTACATCACGCTCATCACCTCAATACTATATATACTGCAGGTGTTTTTTGATTTGCCTGTACTGCCATACGACTCAGAGAATGTCAAGCGTGATGAATATACTGGTATTCTAAGATATTACAACCACCCCCCGCTGCTCTATTGGTATATTTTTGTATCTATTCTTGCCCCACAGCTCATCAAGTCAAGGCTCACATTCCTCAGTTCATTTGTGTTCATCACAGCACTTGTAGCCACCCAGGGACGAACCCAGATTGGTATGACCATCGGAGTCTTGGTGCTGGGTGTGATTATGCAAAATCGAGTCAAGTCCATCATTGGAAGTGTCTTGGTAGGCCTGTTTGTCATATCTCAGTTCGCCGACATCATTGACGCCCGTTTTGAGGGAGAGTTCAACAACTCAACAGAAAGTGAGATAGAATCCATCTTTTCCGGCGGTATTCAAGAAACTGTTGAGGCAGGAAACGCATACAATGTTGGCACCCTGACCTATCGTCTGGCATGGTATTACGAAAGAGCCCTTTATCTACATGACCAGCCTTTCCTTGAGAAAGTCTTTGGATTAGGGTTAATCAGTGACAGTCAGATTGAGACAGTTGAGAAATTATATGATTTCTCCTTGGGCTTGCGAGATGGTGACGGCAATATCATGCAGTTGTCAACCCCAGACATCTCATATGGCAACATATTGACCAAATACGGGTATTTGGGGGGTATTCTCTATTTATCCATTTGGGTTTATTTGCTGTTGTTCTTTTTCAAGAACAGAAAAGAGTCAGATTATCCGTTTATATCATTCCTCCTGATTCTCAACATGTTTCTTATTTCCTTGGCAGGATGTTCCATCTCCAATCAGGGAAATATCATATTCCCCTTCTTACTATACGTCTTCATGCTTCATCACATCGAAAAGAAACCTGAAGCCATCAATTCCCCCCAAATAGAAGACCATGGGCAAAATCAAGAATCTACTTCTTAAAAGAGGATGGAGCGAAGACAGCATAGAAAGTCTGAAAGTCATTCAAAAACGGTTTTTCAGAATCAACTGGCTGAAGACGCTCTATTACAACCTCAAGGCTTTGCCTCTAAGGCAAGCAACCCGAATCCCCATCATCATTGGTTACAATGTCAAGATAAGAAAATTGGGAAAGATCAACCTGTCCTCGCTTGCAAGTCCCGGACTAATTTCTATTGGGGTCATCAAGATTGACAGATGGGAAAGCAATGCCGACAAAATCATCATCTCCAACTATGGCACCATCCGTATTGAAGGAAGAGTGAAGATACATCCCGGTGTCAGATTGGTTGTCTATCCTCAAGCACAATTGCGGATGGGAAACAGAGTGCTGTTGGGCAGCATGACAAAATTGATATGCTGTCGCAGCATCACTCTTGGCTCAGACGTCCGCATATCTTGGAATTGTCAGGTCTTCGACTCCGACTTTCATTTTCTCAGCAACAAAGGAAAGGGTAAGATATACAAACGCACTCTGCCTGTAACCATAGAAAGCGACACTTTTGTTGGCAACAACGTAACCATAGGCAAAGGCACACATTTGGCGAAAGGAACAGTCGTTTCCTGCTGCAGCAAAGTGGTGGGTGATTTTTCACAAGGAGGGGAAGGCCAATTGCTAACCGGTAATCCTGCCACTTGTGTGGGCACAGGTTTTGAGATGACAAGCGGATGGTTTCCTGAGCAAGAGGTTGAAATTGCCCGTCGGATTGAAGATGGCAATTAACCTCAATGGATTTGGTGACTGATGAACGGCGGCAAGTACAAGCACGAGCTGGTTAAGAACACGGTCTGGAATGCCCTTGAGAATTACTCAATGATAGGCATTCAGCTGTTGTGTACTTTCATCCTCGCCAGGTACTTGACGCCAGCCGATTTCGGCATCGTCGGAATGTTGGTTGTCTTCACTGCCATTTCCCAAACATTGGTCGACTCAGGATTTGGCGCTGCGCTCATCCGAGAGAAAGAAGTCAGTCAGACTGGTTATTCTTCTGTGTTTTATGCCAATCTGCTCATTTCTGTCTGCCTGTATTACATCTTGTATGTCTGTTCTGGGGCAATCGCCCATTTTTACAACCAGCCCATTCTGGATGAGATATGCAAGTATTCGTTCCTCGTTCTTCCGCTGAATGCCCTTTGCATCGTCCAGACTACAATACTGAGGCGTGAGTTGCGTTTTAAGAAACTATGTGTGATTACTGTCACCGCTGCTCTGCTGTCCAGTATTGTTGCCATAGTGTCCGCCTATTTTCTAAAGAATGTCTGGGCATTGGTCATTCAGAACGTTTCTCTTTTCGGTTTCCGGACATTGTTTTTATGGTTGTCATCCCGCTGGCATCCCACATTAGACTTTTCTTGGTCGCTGATCAGCAAGTATTTTTCTTTTTCCAAAAACATCCTCGTGGCTGGTTTGGTGGGCAGCATATTCAACAATATTTATTCTCTTCTCATAGGCAAGTATTATACTGCCACCGATCTTGGGTACTTCAGCCAAGCCGACAGGGTTAAGAATGTTGCCTCACACACCTCAACAAGTGTTGTTCAGAATGTCACCTACCCTATTCTGTCACGGGTCAACAATGAAGGAGGAGACCTGCAGCATGCCTACAAGAAAATCATTTGTGTGACCATGCTGTTTGTCGGTTGCATCATGGCATTTGTCATTGGCATTTCCTCCGACTTGTTTGAGGTCCTGATGGGAAGCACCGCATGGCGTCGCTCTGGTTTTTACTTCCTATTGTTGGGTATCAGCGGCATTTTGTTTCCTTTGCATGCTGTCAATCAAAACATTCTCATGGTGGTGGGAAAGAGCAAGACACTTATGTATTTAGAGATTGCCCGCCGATGTATCATGATGTTGATTTTGTTGGTCACGGTAAGATACAGCATCAGCATTTTTGTGTTCGGCAACTCAATATATTCCATCATATTGCTGTTTCTCAATTTGCATTATTGCGGTCAGCCCATTCATTACAGCATAGCCCAACAACTTAAGGATGTGGCTCCCATTCTTTTGCGCCAAGCGCTGATTATCGCATTGGGGCTGAGCATTACCTATTTGCTGTCTCAGCAGGTTATCTATTTGCGACTCTTGCTTGCAATGGCCTCAATGACCATATTAGGTTACTACCTGTTTCGAAACAATGATTATTACAAGGAAATCAGGGCGTACATGATACAAAGAATACATGGCCATTGAAATGAAAGCGGCAGTTTTGAACAACAGACTTGTATTTGCTGATTTCGCCAAACTATTTGCCATGTTTGTCGTAACATGGGGACATTGCGCGCAATGTCTCTCAGGTATCACCTTTCCAGAGATGTTTGGGAAGCCTGGGGTGTTGATAGCTTTCCACATGCCTTTGTTTATGATTGTCAGCGGTTATTTCATTCATCCGGGACATATCAGAGATAAGAGATGGCATGCTTATGTTTCGGGTAAGTTTCAAAGGTTGGTGATTCCCGCTCTGGCATGGTATGCGTGCTACTGTTTGCTAACCATCCAAAAGCCTCATTTGATGGGATGTGTTGGTTTCTACTGGTTTCTGACCAGCATGTTCCTGTCGTTGTTGCTCATCTCTGTTGTAGTAAGGGTTAACAAAAGCGACAATATGCTGCTGTATTTGGTGTCCGTGCTTATCGTCGTTTTTTTGCCCTTCTCCTCGTTTCTTCATGTCAATTTCATGTACCCCCTGATAATGGGAGGTATGTTTTTAAGAAAAGCAACCAATCGATGCAATCGCACTGAGTTGACGACATGTGCCATCATTTTGTTTTTGTCCAGTGCTTTTCTGTTATATTATTGGGATGTGTCTTATTCTGTGTACCTGACACCTTTTGATTCAACCCACTTCTCCCATCAAAGTCTTTATGCACTTACCGTGCGGCTGTTGACTGGATTTGTCATCAGTTCTTTTTTTGTGGTATTGTTCATGTTGACAGATAGGAGAAAAGGTATACAGACATTATCCAAATACGGCAAATACACCTTGGTAATGTATACGGCATCATTTATCATCAATGGAATATTGGACATCATTTTGTCTCAGCTTCACCTTCGTGTTTCACAACCAGGATTATTGGAGTTGAGCAGTTGTATGTGGAGCATAGCTGTATGTTTCCTCTGTGTGTTGTTGGCACAGTTATTGGAGAAGAACGGCCTGACCAAGAGGTTGTTTATGGGAATCAGCATTCATTGAAACGGAAAAAATCTGAGATATACTGGCCATGAAAATCATCCACATAGAATCTGGTTTGGGCAATCAAATGCTTAGCTATTGCGAGTATTTGGCCATCAAGAAGATGAATCCAGACGATGACTGCTTCATTGAGACCATCGTCTATGACATTCCTGAATGCAATGATGTCATCTGCCAGTGGAATGGATATGAGTTGGACCGTATCTTCCATCTCAACGCTCCAAATGTCAAGTCGGTCATCGACACACAAAAATGGGAGCAACTGATGTCGGAAATCCGCAGCAGCAAGTTTTGGCTTAAGAATTGGAATTATCCAGTATATTTCACACAGGCATTCCAGCATATCGGTATACCTCTGAAAAATATCCGGGGAGACTTTGAGGGAACGGGTGAGTCCGACAAAACCACCCTGAGCGTGCCTCGCTATAAGAAGACATTCCTTTTCCAATATCTCAATTATCTCCGCAAGCGTTATTTGTCACATCACTCAACTGAGATTCCACAGTTTCCCGATTTGTTTGTCCAAACAGAAGACAGTATTTTTACAGGACAGCAACTGACATTCAAATATATGGGAACAGGTATCGAGCGAATAGAAACTGAGGTGCGAAAAGCCTTCACTTTTCCCGAACTCATATCAGCGCGTGACAAGGAGTTGGCAAAAAGAGTAAGTGAATGCCAATCTGTTGCCATTCATGCCCGTCGCGGCGACATGCTCAGCTTCAATTTCGACTGTTACTACGGTGGATATTTCAAACGAGCAGTCAAATATATCAGGCAGAGGGTGAGCGACCCGAAATTCTTCATCTTCTGTGACCCCGGCAGTGTGGAGTGGGCAAAGCATCATGCTCACGTATTTGGTCTTGATTTCAAGCATGACGACATTGAGTTTGTTGACTGGAACAAAGGAGATGACAGTTGGCGCGACATGCAACTGATGTCTCTCTGCAAGCACCAAGTCATTACAAGGAGTTCTTTCGGTTGGTGGAGCGCATGGCTCAACAACAACCCAGAAAAAATCACCTGCTCCCCAACCCACTATTTTCTCACCACCCACCACTTCTGACTTCAGCTTTCTATGATTCCCAAGGTTATCCATTATTGTTGGTTTGGCAACAATCCATTGCCTCCTCTTGCCATCAAATGCATTGATTCATGGAAAAGATACCTGCCTGACTATGAAATCAAGCGCTGGGATGAAAGCAATTTTGATTATAATGCCATAGCATATACGCGCGATGCCTACAAGGAGAGAAAATATGCCTTTGTCAGTGATTATGCCCGTTTTTGGATATTGTATCACCAAGGAGGACTATATTTCGATACTGATGTGGAAATCATCAAAACCATGGATGACATCATTGAAAAAGGTAGTTTTATGGGATGCGAGGCTGATGCCATTTCTGGTTCCAAGACAGTAAAAGTGGCCCCTGGTCTTTGTCTCGGAGCAGAGCCCGGTGACCCAATATACAAGGCATTGCTCAACCTGTATAGTTCACTCAATTTCTATCTACCCGATGGCAACCTCAACCTCCGGACTATCGTAGAATATACAACAGAAACATTATATGGGTTTGGGTTACAAAACATCACCGGGATTCAGCAAGTAGGCAGCCTCACTATCTATCCCAGCGACTATTTCAATCCATCACATTACGTGACCAAGCGCCTGCATATCACAGACAACACACGCAGCATCCATTATGGTGCCTCCTCATGGGCAGACAATCCCAAGAAAATGGGGATTAAGAAGTGGCTCAGAAAGCATCTCCCTGAAAGTTGGTTGATTCTTTTCAACAAGTTAAAAAACAGATGATACCCAAACAGATATCCCACCACGTACTTTCCATGGGACCCGACTGTATAGCACCAAAGGGTGGTATTGGCATGGTGCTCAACACCTACAGCGGCATCTATGAGGAGTTCAATTATATTTCCACCCATAAGGAAGGGAGCGTGCTGACCAAATTTTGGGTTTTCACAAAAGCCATTTGTCTGCTGATTCCCTATCTTTTTGAAAAGGAAGTCAAAGTGATTCATATCCATGGAGCGTCGAAGGGGAGTTTTGTGCGCAAATCCATCCTTATCATGCTTGCAAAAGCATTTGGGAAGAAAGTGATTTACCACATCCATGGTGGCGGATTCAAGGACTTCACCTATCGGCACAAAAAATGCGTGCCATATATCCTGCACAAATGCGACATGATAATTGCTCTTTCTGATTATTGGAAATCATTTTTTGCAGGTGAGATGCATTGCCAGCAGGTAGAGATTGTGCCCAACATCATGGAGCATCCCAAAG
>Ga0247611_10002483_pt1 | contig 29651 bp, 28 predicted proteins | sample 177DNAGHGhighgp2_FD_192422 | JGI IMG/M metagenome (GOLD analysis project Ga0247611, IMG submission 192422) | Sheep rumen microbial communities from Palmerston North, Manawatu-Wanganui, New Zealand - 1770 DNA GHGhigh gp2 | ecosystem: Host-associated > Mammals > Digestive system > Stomach > Rumen... | reverse complement strand
CTGATATTATTCTTATATCATATGATACTGTCTTAAATGTCAATATATCCATTTCTTCATTTTCACCTAATTTAATATCTTCTAATGTTAAATTTAAGTTACAGATATTATTAATCAACAATAATAAGTAATCTGGTCTCCGTTTAATTAACTCCTTAAAATAATAATCAGTTAATCCAATCTCTCTTAATTTCATTTTTTTCCTCTTTCTAGCACAAAAAAACTAAGCGATTAAGCTTAGTCATTTTTGTATCTACTATAATAATAGTCAAATTATTCAGAAATTTTGGAAAAAAATTTTGTTTTTTTATTTTATTTTTATTTTTAAATTTATTTCATCTGTAGATATTTCTTTAATAACATTATCCTTTTCAATTAATAAATGGCCCTCGTCAGTTATATTTTTAGCAAGATATATTTCTCCTTGATATTCTATATATCTATTAATAACATTACTAAAAGAAATATATTCATCAATAATATCTTTAAAATCTTTCTTTATTAAATTTATATATTCTTCTGTGATTAAAGAAACTAAATTGATATTTGAAATATCTTTATTTATTCCTATTCCATCAACCTCAGGTTTATCATATTTATTAATTCCTATTCCTACTATTGTTGCCGCAATATTAGAACCCAAATAAACTGATTCAATCAATATACCAGATAGTTTTTTATTATTATAATAAACATCATTTGGCCATTTTATAAATCCATTTATATCAAGCTTTTTTAAAGCTTTAACAATTGCAAGAGGAGATAAAATTTCATTATGATAATTATTATTTTTAAATAAGAATGAGAATGTATAATCATCATTTGAGATCCACTTCCTTGTATATCTTCCTCTTCCATTAGTTTGAATATCAGCTAACAAAATAGAATTATCAGGAAAAGAATTATAATTTTCTTTTAAAAAAGTATTGGTTGAACCAATACTTTTTACATGATATAGATGAAAATTATAAATATCCTTAAGATATTTAATATCATCCATTATTTTAATTCCTCCAAAACCTTATTTAAGGATTCAACATCAGTTATAGCATAGCATTTAACATCTGTTAATGTTTTTCTAACTAATCCAGATAATGTTTTACCAGGTCCAATTTCTATAAATGTGTCAACGCCATTTTCTTTTAAATATTTTAAAGAATCCTCAAAATATACAGAATGGCAAATTTGAGCCTCTAAAATGTCATTTAATGGCTTATCTTCTTCTTTTCCTGATACATTATAGATAATTTTATATTTTGGCTTATTTGGGCTAAATTTGTCCAATGTTTTTCTTAATTCCTTTGATGCTGGTATCAATAATGAAGAATGGAACGCACCAGAAACATTTAAAGGTAATACCCTTTTAGCTCCTGCAGCAGTTAATAGTGGAATAGCACAATCAACACCTTTGTTGTCACCTGTAATAACTATTTGTCCTGGACAATTATAATTTGCTATTTCACAAATACCATCTACATTTTTTAAAACATCTAAAATGACATTTCTATCTAACCCAATTACTGCAGCCATTTTTGATGTACCTAAAGGTAAAGCATTTTGCATAATATTTCCACGGCTTGTAATAATTTCTATAGCATCATCTAATTTCCATGTATTTGCGAAAGCTAGAGCACTATATTCTCCAAGTGATAGTCCACATGCATATTCAGGCTCAATACCATTTGATTTTAATACAGATGCGATAACATATGAAGTTAATAGCATTGCCTTTTGAGCATATGCAGTTTGATTTAATAATTCAGCAGGACCTTCAAAGCATAAATCCTTGATTTCTGGATAATTATCATAAATAACTTTAGCTAAATTATAATTATCATAAAAATCCTTACCCATTCCAACTGCTTGTGCACCTTGACCAGCAAATAAAAATGCAATTTTCATATTTACTCCTTTTCTAGCAGCCAATAAATCTAAACTTATTGTATCTACCATCAACAAGCTTATCAGTATCAATTTTTTGTAATTCTTTAATCTTGTTGATTAATTTATTTTTTAAATCTTTAATAAAATCATCAGAAGGAATATTAATACCACCAAGTGGTTCTTTAATAATCTCATCAATTATATTTAATTTCTTTAGATCCTCTGATGTAAGCTTCATAATCTCTGCTGATTCTTCAGCTGTCTTTGTGTTTTTAAATAATATAGATGAAAAGCCTTCTGGTGATAATACAGAATAAATAGCATTTTCAAACATATAAATATAATCAGAAACAGTTAAAGCTAAAGCTCCTCCTGATCCACCCTCACTTAGAACAATAGAAATCACTGGAACTCTCAATTTAGAAAATTCCATTAGGTTAGTAGCAATAGCTCTAGCCTGGCCACGTTCTTCTGCGCCCTTACCAGGATAAGCTCCTGAGGTATCAACTATTGTGATAATAGGACGATTAAATTTTTCAGCCTCATGAGCTAATCTTAATGTTTTTCTAAATCCTTCTGGTGATGTCATGCCAAAATTTCTTTTTAAAGATTCATTTAAATTTGTTCCCTTAGCTTGAGCTAAAACTGTAACAGGAATATCTCCTAATAGTGCAATACCTGATAAAATTGATTGATCATCTGCATATAGCTGATCACCATGTAATTCTATAAAATTATCAAATAATCTATTTACTAGTGTAGGAGATTTTAATCTTGATTCAGATCTCGCAATTAAAACTCTATCCCAATGGCTTAAATTAGAATATGTTTCTTTTTTTAATTTATTTAATTCCTTTGTTTTAGCTTTAAAATCCTCAGATGATGGATCAAGGCTTAGGATTTCTTGTTCTAATTCTTTAAGTTTCAACTGATTTTTTTCAAGTATACTCATATTAATTATACCTATGAAGCTTTAGTATAGTTGCTAAAGTTTCTTTTAAATCCTTTCTTGAAACTATTTTATCTATATATCCTTTTTCCAAGCTGAATTCAGCAGTTTGGAATTCTTTAGGTAAAACCTCTTTAATTGTTCTTTCAATTACTCTTTTACCAGCAAATCCAATTAATGCATTAGGCTCAGCTAATGTGATATCAGCAAGTGCTGCAAATGATGCAGATACACCACCTGTTGTAGGATCTGTTAATACTGCTATATATAGACCTTTTTCCTTTAATTTTCCTATTGCTTGACTAGTCTTAGCCATTTGCATTAAAGAAATAATTCCTTCCTGCATTCTAGCTCCACCAGAACAAGTAAATATTATTAATGGTAAATTCTTTTCAAGAGCTAGCTCAGCAAGACGTGTTACCTTTTCTCCGCATACACTACCCATTGAGCCCATCATAAAAAATGAATCCATTACACCAACTAATGCGTTTATTCCTTTTATTTTTCCTTTTACACAAACTATAGATTCATCATTTCCTGTCGATTCCTTAGCCTCTGTTAATTTCTTTTCATAATCAGGAAAATCTAGGAATTTTTGTTCTAAATTATCAAATAATATTTCATAATTGTCATCCATAATTTGATTAATTCTTTCTTTAGCAGTTAATCTCATATGATTATTACAATATGGACATATTTTCAAATTATTTAATAATTCTTCCTTTAATATTAATCTTTGACATTTTAAGCATTTAGTCATTAGATCATCAGGAGCTTGCTTCTTTATAGATTCGTCCTTTTTTCTAATGTCTAATTTGTCTAATGCATCATTAAATTCTTTTAATTCTTCTTTTCTTTTATCGAAGGCGTTTTGCATTTACAAGCACCTCCTCAATAAATGATTCTATGCATGTAGTATCATAATTACCTAATATAAATGACGGATTATGTAATAACAAATAATGGAATTCAATTGTAGTTTTTACACCATCAATAATAAGCTCTTCTAAGGCTGCACGCATTTTTCTTATACATTCAAGTCTTGATTGACCTGATACAACAATTTTTAAAATCATTGAATCATAATAAGGTGATATTTCATATCCTGTATATACTGCTGTATCAATTCTAACTCCCATTCCTCCTGGAGTATGCATAAATTGAATTTTACCCGGATTTGGTCTAAAATCATTCATTGCATCCTCAGCAGTAATTCTACATTCTAATGCATATCCTAATTGCTTAATATCCTCTTGCTTATAAGGAAGCTTTAGACCATAAGCAATCTTAATCATATTTTTTACTATATCTATATTTGTTATAGCTTCTGTAACAGCATGCTCAACCTGAATTCTTGTATTCATCTCGATGAAATAATAATTTTCATCCTTGTCTACTAAAAATTCTATTGTACCTACGCTATCGTAGTTTACATATTTACAAGCTTTGATTGCAGATTCATATAATTTATTTTTTAATTCCTTACTAATTGATTGGCATGGAGCTTCCTCAAGCATTTTTTGATGTCTTCTTTGCATTGAGCAATTTCTTTCAAATAAATGAATTACATTTCCAAATTTATCACATAATACCTGAACCTCAATATGTTTAGGCGCAACAATACATTTTTCAATATATATTTCATCATTTGCAAAAAATTTAATAGCTTCTTCTTTAGCTTCTTGGTATAGCATATCGAATTCTTTAGTATTATTAACTAATTTAATTCCTTTTCCTCCACCACCCATTGAAGCTTTAATTAAAACAGGATAGCCAATTTCATCAGCTATTTTATGTCCTTCTTCCATTCCAACTGCCTTATATGAGCCTGGAACAATTGGCACTCCAGCTTCTCTCATACTTTGAATAGCTTCAGCTTTATTACCCATTTTTTCCATTACATCTGGATTAGGTCCAATGAAAGTAAGACCACATTTTTCTACCATTCTAGCAAAATTGGGGTTTTCAGACAAAAAGCCAAAACCAGGATGTATTGCGTCACATCCTGTAACTAAAGCAGCACTAATAATGCGTTCCATATTTAGATAAGAATCAGTTGGTGATGCTCCACCGATGCATACTGTTTCACTAGCAAGCTCTGTATGAAGTGCTTTTTTATCTGCTTCTGAATATACAGCAACAGATTTAATTCCCATTTCCTTACATGCTCTAATGATTCTAACAGCTATCTCTCCTCGGTTAGCAATTAAAATCTTTTTAAACATAATTAGTCACCTATTACAAATAATTTTTGATTATATTCAACCATTTGTCCTTCTTCAACTAATATTTCTTTTATTTCTCCTGATTTATCAGCAGTAATTTCATTCATAACCTTCATAGCTTCAATAATACAAAGCTTATCACCCTTTTTAACCTTTTGTCCTACATTGACAAATGGCTTTGAATCCTGTGATTGAGCTCTATGATATGTACCTACTAATGGTGATGTAACATAATGCTTATTATTATCTTCAGCCTCTTCAGCATCATTTTCTACTTTTTCATTTATTTCTGTTACAATAGGTGCGTTAGCAACATTTTTTCTATTATCAAATGTTACTCTCATTCCATCTTGTTCAAATTCCATATATGACAATCCTGATTCTTTAAAAATCTCAATTGCTTTCTTTAAATTATCGAAATTCATACTATTTACCTACCTTTGTTTCAATTAGGTCTACTACATCTTTAACAGTATAGACTTCTTGCATTTCTTCCCAATCAATTGAAATACCATAATGTTCTTCAAGCTCTAATGTTAGTTCAACAGCATATAAGCTATCGATTCCTAAATCCTTTTTTAAATTTGCTTCTAATGTTACCTCATCATCATTTACATGAGCACATTCTACTAATAATCTTTTTATTTCTTCAAACATTATTTACTCCCCTTTTCTTTTTCTTCTCTCCAGAAGTTATCTAGAAAAATTTTATAAGCTCCTTCAGAGAAAGGAGGTTTCTTTAATAATTCATAGGTTTCAGTTGATAAACCATCATTATTAGCAAATTCAATACCTGCATTATAAAACTTATTCAAATATTTATTAATCTTTGATTCATTATTTAGGTCAATTAATGTTTTTAATTGTGGTGAAAATAGCATTGTATAATTACCTTTTCCACAAATACAATCATATTGACTTATCAATGGCTCATATACTGGTCCAAATTCAGTATATGCACATGATGTTATAATAACAAATTTCGGATTCTTATCATATCTTATACCATGAAATGATTCACCATTTTCTGGTGATTTTTGCCCTCTATATGTTTTCATCATTGATAGCATTCTATCAGTAAAAACCTTCATAGTACCAGGCATTCCGAAGAAAAATAAAGGATATGATTCAATAAATACATCAGCATTTAATATTTTTTCCTTTATTTTAGATATATCATCATTTTTGATAATACATTCTCCTTCAGTTCTCCCCCAGCATGATAAGCATCCAGTACATGGCTTGATATTTAAATCTGATAAATTAATATATTCAATTTCATAATTTCCTGTCGATAGCATACCATCTGCAAAAGCTTTTGTAACATTTAATGTTGCAGAATGCTCCTTTTTGGGACTACCATTAAGAACTAATATTTTTTTCATATCAAGGCCATCCTTAATTCTTATTCTCCGTAAATTTTTGATTTTTCAACCATAGTAAATGTCATTGTTCCTTTAGAACGAATTTCATCATTTACTTTTACGACTGCATCAAATACAGCTAATGGTCCCATTATTTTTGTTTTAGTTACAGTAATAACTAATTGATCTCCAGGAATAACTGGCTTAACAAATTTAAAATTATCTACCTTTAATAAAACATAAATAATATCAGGGTTTCCGCCTTCAGTATCAAATACTAAAGAGCATAATTGAGCACAAGACTCTATAATTAATACGCCTGGCATAATAGGTGCATCAGGGAAATGACCCATAAAATATGGTTCATTTATACATACATTTTTTATGCCTGTTGCAGATTCGCCTGGTGTCCAATCGATTACACGTTCAATCATTTGAAATGGTGGACGCTGTTTAATTCTTTTATTAATATCATTAATATTTAGCATTATAGTGATAAACCTCCATCAAGCGTAATTATTTGACCAGTGATATATGAGAAATCATCGCTTGCTAAAGCAACGACTAAATTAGCTATATCATCACCATTACCAAATCTTCTAAGAGGAATATTTTTTAAATATTCAGCCTTCTTTTCATCTGATAATGTATCTATCATATCAGTTTCAATGAATCCTGGTGCAACTGCGTTAACACGAATTCCACGAGATCCCATTTCCTTTGCAAGAGTTCTTGTAAATTGATTTACTGCACCCTTTGTAGCACTATATACTGTTTGACCAGGTAATGAGAATGTACCTGATACACTTGACATATTAATAATTACTCCGCTTCTCTTTCTAGCCATCTTTAATGCAACCTCTTTTGCACAATAGAAATAGCCTTTAACATTTAAATCAAAGCACATATCAAGATTTTCCTTATTTAAACCAATTAATGGCTCATCTCTTACAATTCCAGCATTATTTACTAATAAGTCAATTTGCTTATAAGTATCATAAACAGTTTTAACCATTTCTTTTACTTCGTCATAATTACTAACATTAGCCTTATAAAGCATTCCATCTCCACCATTGCTTTTGATGATTTCTAATACTTCATTTGCCTTTTGATCATTTGATGCGTAATTAATAACAACAGTATATCCTGCTTTTCCAAGCTTTATAGCACAAGCTCTACCGATTCCTCTTGAAGCTCCTGTAACAATTGCAACCTTCATAAAAACCTCCAATTATTTTTCAACAACTATAGCAGTATAGCTACCACCAAAGCCATATGAAATTACTAAAATCTTATTTAATGTATTCGCACTAACAACAGTCTTTTTATTATTAACATATGCATTAGCTTCTTTTAATTCTCCAGCTAATAATAATGCAGCATGTGTAGCTTCTAGGGCAGCTGTAGCACTTCTACCTTCTCCAAGATTTTCTTTAATATTGATAATAGGTAATTTATTTAATTTATCACCAAATACTTTATTTAAAGCAATTGATTCTTCATTATCAATATCTTTATCGCCATTTGCAAATCCAACAACTGCATCAATCTTAGATAAATCAATATTAGCGTCAGCTAATGCATCATTAATTGATGAAATTAATGCTGAATTTGAATTTTTAATTGTATTAAATTCAACACTCTTATGAGCCATACCATAGCCTGTAACCTTAGCATAAACCTTAGCATTACGCTCTTTTGCAGATTCCATATCCTCTAATAGAATTGATGTAGAACCATCAGATAACGTAAATCCATTTGCGTTAGCATATGGTGCATTAACACTATCAGATATCATATTTTGTTGATTATAAATTGTATTTATTATTTCTATATTTTCATCAGTACCTGTAGCTAAAATTGCTTTTTCTGTACCTTTTCTTAAAATATCCATCGCATAAGCAATTGAAGCTAAACCAGATTGTGCTCCATTTGTAATAGTTACATTATATCCTTTAATTCCAGAGCAAATTGATAAATATCCGCCTGCTGCATTATATACAGTATTAGGGAAATTGAATGCTGAACCATTTGCGTTACCCTTTTCTGTAATATTATCTTGGAAATTTAAGCATGTTCCTAATGCACCCTCGCTTGTACCTACTACGATACCAATTGTTGTTGCAGTATCTGCATTAATTTCAAAATTAGCATCCTTTAATGCATTCATACCTGATACAACCTGTAGCTTAGATAAATTATCATGCTTTCTAAATGTCATACCTAATCCAAATTGATCATAATCAGCTCTTTCAACATGAGATGAAATTGATGTTGATTCAGGTTTAAAATCATTTATTTTTGAAACATAATTAGAAATACCATTTCCAAGTGGAGATACAATTCCAAGTCCTGTTATAGCAATTTCTTTTTTAGTTGTCTTAACATTTACATTTCCTTCATTTTTAGAGAATATAATTGATGCATTATTTCCACCAAATGCAAATGAATTTGACATAACTGTCTCAAGCTTTTTCTCTCTTGATTTATTTGGAATGAAATCAATCTTACCAGCTTTTTCCTTTAGATTTTCTAAATCCTCAGCTGAATATCTTAATGTAGGTAAAATAATATTTTCAGTTAAGCATTTAATAGAGAATACTGCTTCAATAGCTCCTGCTGCACCTAAGCAGTGGCCAACCATAGCTTTTGTAGATGATACTGATAAATTATCATTTTCACCATCAAAAATTGTATGAAGTGATAAGAATTCAGCATTATCATTTTTAGCAGTACCTGTACCATGAGCATTGATATAACCAATTTCATTTTTATTTACACCAGATGTTTTAATAGCCCAATTGATAGCATTCATTTGACCTTCGCCATCTTCTCTTGGTGCTGTAATGTGATGTGCATCACTTGATACACCAGAGCCTAAAACCTCACAATACATTTTAGCTTTTCTCTTTAAAGCATGTTCATATGATTCAACAACTACTACACCAGAACCTTCTCCAAGTGTAATACCTGTACAATGATTAAATGGTGAGCATGGATTAGAATCTAGGGCATGCAAAGCTAAAAATCCTGCGTATGGAACTGATGCAAATGCGTCAGTACCACCAGCTAATACGATATCAGCTTTATTTGATCTAATTAAATCACAAGCATATGCGATTGATATAGTTCCTGCTGCACAAGCATTTGCAATATTAGTAACAACGCCACCAATACGGAAATATTTAGCTACGTCATTTGCAATTCTAGAAATAGGCATCTTTTCAATATCATTTTTATCATGTCCATTCTCGTAATAATGAGCAATAGAAACAGCGCCACCTACACAAGAACCCATAATTACTGAAACCCTTGTATCATCATCAAAGCTATTTAACTTAGCATCCTCCATAGCTTCAGTTGCTGCCTTTATTGCAAATTTTGATACTCTATCCATATTTTCTGTACCAGGAATAGATGCAAGATCAAAATGCTTTACTTCTGCTGCAAGTGATGCATAGCAATTTTCTGTATCTACTGATGTTGTTGTTTCAATACCTGATACACCATTTTTAGCATTTTCAAAGCATTCATCAACATTATTACCAATGGCATTAATCATACCAAGTCCTGTTATCACACAACGATTTTTTATATCTGTCATAAATAATACCTCCAAATATCTTTATAAATAAAAAATAATTGCAAGCTCATAACAAGTTTGCAATCATAAAAAATTAATTCATATGGGCAACGATATAAGCTGCTAATGTATCGATGTTTTTGAAATTTGACTTATCAATGCCTGATGTTTGAACTCCAAAAGTTTCATCGATGAATGAAACTAATTCAATTGAATCGATTGAATCAAGACCAATTCCTTCATTGAATAAAATAGTGTCATATTGTAATTCATTAGCGTCTACGCCTAATTCATTAACAAAAAAATCTTTTAATTGTTGTTTTACTTCTGTATCTGTCATTTTAAAATATCCCTTCCAATAAATATTTATACTTATAAAAAATAAGCCATATTGATTATATCAAATTATGAATCAAATGTAAAGCATCATAATTTTCCTTTAATAATATAATTATTAAAGCCTATCATAGCCTATGTATGGCTTATTCTTTTCTCTTTTAGAATAATAATATTCTAATATATTTATAACATCTTTTTTATTTAATATTTCAGCTTCATGACCAATTAAAATATATTGAAATTCATATTTTTTTAATGTTTTAATTAAATCATTTAACAATGTTACATTTAATCCATATCTATTTCCGTCTAAGGCATCTCCAATTAATAAATATTTATCGTTAATTATTAATCCTAATGATCCTTTAGCATGGCTATTTGGAATAGGTATTATTTTTAAATTAATGCCATCATTTATTTCATATAATTCATTTATCACATTACCATAGCCTAATATTTTATACGTATAATCACCTATATATAAATTATTTATATCATTATAAAATATTTTTAAATTTTCCATATGATCTGTATGAAAATGAGATATTATTATTTTTCTATTTTTTATTTTATCTATTAATTCTCTAGATTCTTTATTAGCACCAACATCAAAAATATAATTAAATTCTTTTCCTTTGATTACATATACTCTTGCTGATAAAGGAGTCTCAGATGATTTTAGATATGATATATATTCATTTATTTCAATCATTTTAGCTCCTTAAATAATCTTGCATGCCAGAATGTCATACCTAGCTCATCTATATAAAAATGTAATATTTTTTTATAATCCTTAGTTGAAGTGGTTAGTGTTATATAGCCGATTCCTTCTTTTTTTATTTTATCTTCAATAGCCTTAAACATTAGCGTACCAATACCTTTTGATCTATAATCCTTTTTGACAAATATTTCTTCTATTTCAAATACATTAGATGATTTAGGTATAGTTGTAGATGAATTCATTGTTTTATATTTATGACCATATAAATAGCCTATTGGTTTTTTTATATTAGTATCAATAGCGATTATTAATCTTTGGTTTTCTAAATCTTTTGATTCATTTTTTATATAACCAAATGTTGAAAATTCATGTTCCCATTCTTCGCTCATTTCAATTAATTCTTCTTCATATAATCCAATATAATTTTCAAAAACCTTAATAGAATTAATTTTAAAATTTGTATATTCAAGCTTTAATATTTTATCATCTACAATTAATTCTAATAATTTTTTCCCTTCTTGATCAACTTCACATTTCGTAATCATTTTGTTTGTTATATTGACATCACCAATTATATTTTTAACATTTAATAGCGTTATTAAATTTACAGAATTATCCTCTGTCTTTTTTACTGCAATAGTTAAAGAATCATTATCATACGAAATAAAATTATATGTTCCATTTAATAATTCATATTTATTTAGTTCCATAATAAGCACCCTCTTATTTTAAGGAAACTACTATTTAAAGCTTTTTCTCTCCATTTAAAGCTTTATTATAATAATTTGAATAATCTCTTTATTTAATTATACAATAATTAAAAAAAATAAAAAGTGCGATTTGCACTTTTTAATATGATATATCATCTATATATTCTAATTTTTTAATATTTAAATAATTAATTGCAATATTTTTTAGGGCCTTAGTTCTAAAATTATACCAATTATCATTGTATTCAAATGTATTAATTTCCTTTAAGAATCTCTTCATTGGAAAAAATGATTTTAGAGCCTTTTCAAGTCTTTGCTTAACTGCGCCATCAGGTAGACTCTCTACATAATTTTTCGCAATTTTTTTAGTATCAATTTGCTTATAATTAGGTAATTCTAAATATTTTTCCTTATGCTCCTCTATATCCTCTATAATATGATCTGATGGTAGGTCTGACATTAAAGGGTCTGCAATATTAATCAATGTATTATTTTCTACATTAATATATACTGTATCGTGACCACAAACCCATTTTAGTCCTTCTACCATTACTGAAAGCTTTATTGACATATTATCGCCCCTTTGCATAATCATTTAATGTTTTATCTAAATACTGAATATTATAAAATTTATCATAATCAATATATAAATCTGGTTCGATTCCACCCTCGATAAATTCGTATTTATTATCAAATAATACAACTTGTAAATTGTTAGAGCTTATTTCAATTGTTGTTGAATCTGCTAAAACAAGTGGCAATACAGAACACATTCCACCGCCTGATTTTTGACCTATTATGTTAACTCCAAATGATTTAGCCATAGCAACACAGCTATTGGCAGCACTAAATGTATTATAGCTTGATAAAATATACCAATTATATTTATCGTATGCGTCAGCATCTATAAATGAATCATCGTCATTTGCATCTATTTTAATATTTGAAGTTGTTTTAGATTTAAATAATGAATCATAATTAGCATATACTATATCTTCATTAGTCATAAAACCTAATACCTTTAATAATGCTGCAACATTACCACCACCATTAGTAGATAAATCTAGCACTATATTTTTATAATTAGAATTTGCATTTTTTTCTAGAGCCCACTTCATAAATTGATATGAATCCTTTAAATAACTATCCTCGCTATTTAATTGGTCTGATGAAGCTGTGACAAACGAAGGCATGTAAAGCATTAATGTATCGCCATATCCCTTGTATGTTGGTTCAGTACTTTCATAAAATGCTTCAGAATTAGGAGATAAAATATCTTGTACTCTTTTATATTCCTTTCTAGCATCGCTAGTTTTATCTAAATCCCAATTACCTGGTAATAAATCAGGTGAATTATAGAATGAATAAGCACCGATTCTAGTATGTAGGTCATCTAAATAATTTATAAATAATTTGTAATAAGCATTTCTATTTTTTTCAATATCAGTTGATAAAATATCATTTTTATAATCCTTTAAAATCTCTTCTATATCAGTTATATTTTTATATTCCTTTAGACCATAAAAATTATCTAATATAAATCTTAATTGATTATATGTCTCTTCTCTTAATTGTTCAGATTGTGATTCACTATTTAATTTATTTGTTTTTAATATAAGCTGTGATTCAGAATCAAAGCTTGAAATATCATAAAATGTACCTAAATATTTTTCACCATTATAATAGATATTATAATATGTAGGTGATAAAAATAAAGTATTCATTATAGATAAAGGTACAAGACATAAGCCATTCTTATAATAAATATTATAATTATAATCCTTTAGTGAAGCAACAAATGGAGTAACATTATCAATCTTAGTATTAGTTTCACTTAAATGATCAAGATAATCAACTGCAGATGGGCTATATACAACATTAAAAAACATTGGATTAGAAATAGTTATTGTATCATTATCCCAATCGAATGTTGCCCCAACGTAAGATATATTATCTCCTGTATTAGCATATGCATAAATACTATATTTCTTCTTTGATCTAGAAACTGATTTTTTAAAATAAGATGTTTGATATAAGCCATCTACTGTATTAAAAAAATTAGTAACATCTACATATTTTATTTCACTATTATCTACATAATATGTATTTAAATATGTAGCATTCATTTTGTAATATGATGGAGTTAAATTTTGAAAAGAGATCTTTTCATATTTATATTCTATATCATCATCCTTGCCACAGGAATTTAATATAAAAACTGATATTACAATTAATAATATTGTAAATATTTTTTTAATTTTCATAGTTAATCACTCCCTACATTATAAATGTAATTGTAGCACTTGTAGATGATAATGAATCAATTTGAAAATTAAAGAAAATATCAGAATTATTAGTCATTTTATATCTTTCGTTTGCAGTTAAATATATAACTTCTCTAGGTTGTCTAAATAAAGCATAATTATTTATACATTTTTTAGTATTAAAACTTTCAAATGCTCTATTATATCCAGCGACTACAGTATCAGCAAATAACGTTCTAGTTGTAGAATTATTATATAAAAATGTCATTGGCATATTATATGTTTTTCCTTCATATTCAGTGGTTGTCGCAGCATTAATATGAAGTAATCTTATTCCATAATCATAATATGTATGAGATAATTTTTGTTCCATAACATAAACATTATTTGATGGATATTCAATAGGCTTATCCTTTTCATTTAATCCTGTATTAGTATATAATTCCATTAGGAAATATTCATTATAAATAGATGCTATTTTATTTTTAGCAATTAATATAACATCATTAGTATCTGTAAATGATCCAATAGTATATGTTAAATTATCAGAATCTGGATATACAACATATGGATCAACCCAACCTAATAATAATTTATCAATTGTATTTAAATCACCTTGGTTTGCATCCATCATACCAGCACTATAGATTCCACCTTCTTTTCCTTTAGTGGAATCACTATCATAATAATCATTTAACCCTAATAAATGACCTGTTTCATGAATATACGTATGAGCATCTAAATCTAGTGTGTCATATACTTCTAGTTTTTTACCATATTTTTGTTCAAGTGCTTTTTCTTCAATGAAATAATAGCTTGCGAAAGCGTAATTTCTTGGGTAACATCCATTATATTTTCTAGATGTATTTTGACTAAATGTAACATAAGCCCAATAGAATGTAGTATCACTAAAATTAGGCTCTACATTATATATCATCCAAACAGAATCAATATAACCATCTTTATCATAATCATATTGGCTAAAATCAATTTTATCTTTATAGCTATATAAGAATTCATTATAAATCAATCCTGATCCTGTTTCATAATATTTATCATTTTTCAAATCATACTTTTCATAATATGAAGGTTCTTTAGCGGGCTTAAACCAATCCTTTAAAACCTCAAATTGAAGATTTAATTTACCAAAGCTACTTTTTGAATAATAGCTAGATACTGATTCAAATCCAGTTTTTGTATCGCTTTTACCAGTAAATGCTACTTCTATTTTTTCTAGCATCTCATCTGTTTTATTACCACCTAAATCAACAGGAACAACTAATACCTTAGGGCTTCCAAATGATGGCAAATTATGTTTATTAAAATATGGGCCATTATATGATAAATTATCTTTAAAATGAGTTCCTTTTGAAAAATAAGCATATAAGTTTAGGGATGTATCCTCTTTATAAATTAAATCAGATATTTCTAATGTTTGATAAGAATCCTTATATGTCCATCCACCAAAATTATATCCTTCCTTTTTAGGATTTTCAGGGAAATTAAATGTATTTCTATCCTTAGTTGTTTCATTTTTATATAAAACATCATCTACATAATAATTAACACTTAATTCTGTATTAGGCACTTTTTTTGTTTGGCTTGAGCCTTCAGCAATACGCATTAAAGAATTTATATATGTACATGAAGTTAAAACAAATATAGAAAATACTAGCATAAAAATAGATAGGTATTTTATATATCTTTTCATTTTAATGCACCTCTTTTTTATCTTCGAATGAATATAAAGATGAAATTCGTTTAAATTCGTTTTCAAATTTTAATATTAAAGAATCTGTATCTGCTTCTTCAAATTTAAAAGGAATCATATCCTTTATTAATTTTCTTTCATAATTATTATATCCACCTGGATTTTTTAAATAATCATTTAATATTAATCTATTATCTTCATAAATTCCATATCCATTTGCTTCTACAAGTATTAAATTGCTCGTACATAAATTATCATCAATTGGAATAGATTTTTTTATTTCTAAGTTAAATTCATAACCATCTGCATAATCATAATAAAATTTAGATCTTTTATTTTCTAATAAAAAATATACCTGATAATTATTAGCATAATCAACGCTATCCTTAAATTCTAATAATCCATCAACATTTTCAGCTTCTGTTATTAATTCAATATTATTTGTAGTTATATTAGATAAATGATTACCTGAAGCGCGAAGTAAAACAACAATTGATGTTATTAAATCACCAATTGTATTTCTAAATGGTACTAAAAATCTTCTATTAAGCTTTGTTGGAAAATCTATATATTCTAATTGTATTTCTACAAAATAATATTTATAAATATATATTAATACCTCTAAACAAATTTCAAAATCTTCTCTAGCGTATGCTTCTTTAAATTGATCACATAAAATTACATCGACAAATTTAGGATTTAATATAAATCTTAAAACATATAATCTATTAGTTAAAAACTTATATGATTGATTATTCTTTTTCAAATTTTTATATGCTAAGAATTCTTTAAATTCTTCACTATGTTCTATTAAATATGTCTTAATATAGCTTTTAAATCTATCCTTCTTTTGTTTCATTTTACAAGCACCGCCTAATGTATTATACCATATTTTTTATATATTTTTAAGTCTCACTTACTTTAATAATAAGTGAAATTATGTTAAAATTCATTAGGTGATTAATATGACAGAACTTTTATCTCCTGCAGGAGACATAATTTGTGCTAAGGTAGCTTTATATAACGGCTGTGATGCAATTTATTGTGCAGCAAAGAAATTTGGAGCTAGAGCTTATGCTAAAAATTTATCATTTGATGAATTAAAGGAATTATTAATATTAGCACATAGCTTAAATAAAAAAATTTATGTTACAGTAAATACAATAATTAAAGAAACTGAATTAGATGAATGTATATCATTTATTAATGAATTATATGAGCTAGGGGTTGATGGATTAATATTAGCTGATTATGCTTTGATAACTTATGTTATTAATAATTGTCCTAATATGGAAGCACATATATCAACTCAAGCAGGCTTAAAAAATATTTATGATGTTAAATATTTTGAAGAGCTTGGAGCTAAAAGATGTGTTTTAGCAAGAGAAAATTCATTCGAAGAAATTAAATATATAAAAGAAAATACTAATATTCAATTAGAAATATTCGCTCATGGTGCACTATGTGTTTCATATAGTGGTGGCTGTCTTATGTCTTCATTACTAACATTAAGAAGTGGAAATAGGGGTAGATGTGCTCAAAACTGTAGACGTGAATATACACTAATTAAAAATGGTAGGCCAATGGACAAAAAAGGCTTTTTCTTATCAATGAGAGATTTAAATACTTCTTCTTATTTAAATGAATTAATTAAAATAGGTGTTGATTCTTTAAAGCTTGAAGGAAGAATGAAAAATCCTGAATATGTCAAAATAATCACAAGTGAATATCGTAATAAAATCGATAATAATAATTATAAACCATTATTATTAGATAAGGTTTTTCATAGAAATTATACAAAGGGCTTTATTTTCGGTGAGGATAAAGGCGATATTGTAGATATAAATAAACGTAGTAACGAAGGCGAATACATTGGTCAAATTAGAAGAAAAAAAGGTGAATTAACTGAAATAGATTTAATTAAAGAATTAAGTGTTTCAGATAGAATTAGAATAGAAAACAATGGTGAGGATTATTATTTTACTGTAGATGAAATATATAATTCAAATAATAAAAAGGTTAATTCTTCTATTAATATTTCGTATTTAAATATTTATAAAAATATGGAGCCTAAATCTAAAATATATAAAATGATTGATTCTAAAATTGATATTACATATGATAATACATATAAAAAAGGTATTATATTTGAAATATATGGTAAAGAAAATGATAATTTAAAAATATCTACTATTATTGATAATATTAAATTTGAAGGTAAATCAAATATATTATTACAGAAAGCAAAATCCAGACCAATTGACAATGATATATTATTTAAGCAATTATCTAAATTAAGTGATACTTCTTTTTATCTAAAGGATATTAATAATAAATTAGCCGATGATTTATTCATAACTGTTTCAGGAATAAATGAGACAAGAAGAGATTTAATAGCTAATATTAATGAATATATGCAGCATAAAAGAATAATAAATAATACACCAGAACAAATTATAAAAATAAATTATCCAGTTGAGAATACTAAATTAGCAGCATTTTGTACAAACAAAAATCAATATGATACATTAAAAAATTTAGGTATTGAACATATATATTATAAAAATTATGCGCCATACGTTGGTGAATTAAAAGAAATAGATGATGATTATATATTAATTGGTAATTATGGTGGAATATATAAATATAAAAATAAAGAATTAATTGCTGATTATTCATTTAATGTTATTAATTCAAAGGCTCTATATGAGCTTCATAAGGCAGGAGTCAAATATGTTACTGCTTCTTTAGAGGCTTCATATAATGATTTATCAAATATATATAATAATTATAAAAATAAATATGGAGATAATCCAAACCTTGAGATTATAGTATACGGTAAACAAAATCTTATGACATTAAAATATTGTCCTTTAAGACGATATGGAGAATGTGGTAAATGTAACAATAACAAATATGAAATAAGCGATGATAAGGCAACATTTGGTATATATCACGATGGTTGTATAACTCATATCATTAATGAAAAGCCGTTAAATTTGATTGATGATTTAAGAAAAATAATGACATTATCAAATAGACTAAGATTACAATTTACTGATGAATCACCTGAAGAAATCATTAGAATAGTTAATCAATTTAAAGAAAAATTAAATAATCTAGATAATAATAAATCATATTTTGATTCAGAAAAGAATACTAGAGGATATTTCAAAAGAGAAATATTATAAAAAAAATCCAACTAATTAGTTGGAATTTTTCATTCTTCAATAAGCTTTCCTGTAAATAATAGTAATAAATCCATATTATTTCTAAAATCCTTTATTGCATCTAATAATAGGACATCCCCATTTCTTTCAAGGAATGATACAATACCACCAGTGAGAAATATAGCTCTATTATGATTATATTTTTCGACATTATTCTTTTCAAAATAATTTTTGAATTTTCTATATAATTGTACAATTAGAGGTATTAAATTAGATACATATATATTTAATTCTAAAAATCTACATCTCTCTTCTAATATTTGAAGTATTGTTTCATAGAAGCTCCTAGTATCGGTATATATTGAATTAATATCATTTATTCTTTCAATTAATCCATCTGCGATCTTTTCAACTAGCTTATCCTGAAAATCATCAATATCTTCATAATTTCTATAGAATGTAGATTTATTAATTCCAGCACTTTCACATATATTTTTTACAGTAACTTTTTCTTGTTTTGAAAGCAATTGCATATATGCATTAAAAACTGCCTTTTGTGTCTTATAAATTCTCTTGTCCATTATTTCTCTCCCAATGTGCATAAAAACCGTAGTATTTACTTTAACTTAATTTAGTTATATAATAACATATGTGTAATTTTTTTACAACGAAATTGAAAGGAGAATAATATGGAATTTGTAAAAAATAATATAGCAAAGTGGGCTAGCGCACTAGTTGTACTTATCGTTGGTATCCTATGTATCGTTGTTGGTGCTTCTGGATTTAAGGATGGTAGTGCAATTGAAGGCATTTCAATTACAATTGGTGTTGCCTTGTTAGTAGTAGCTGGCTTAGTTTTAGTTCTAGCTTTAGTAGCAACTATCATGTCTAAGGGAGATGCTAAATTCTTAATCCCTGCGATTGCTGTAAGTGCTACATTAGCCTTAGGATTATTCTTTGTTGTAAATAAAGGTCTTGGAGCTGAATTAATTAATATTTTCTTAAGTTTTGTTCCTTATTTATTAATCGTTGTTGGTTCTGTTATAGCTGTTGATGCTATATTAACATTAGTATTCGCAATCATTAAGAAAAATAATGTTAAAGCTAATAGCGTAGCTGCAGTAATGACTATCGTGTTAGCTGCAATTAGTATTTTACTAGGAGCTTTAATGGTTGGTAACGATCCAAAAATTGGTAAAGATGTACAATTCATAGTATTTGGTGTTATCTTAATTCTATTTGCTTTATTAGGTGCTCTTGCAACATTTGTAAGCTTACCTAGTCTAACTAAAAAGGATTCAGTAGTTGTTGATGCTGAAGTTACTGTAGTTGAAGAAAATAAAGAAAATAACAAAGAAAAGACTGAATAAAATATAAAAACCGTGGAAACACGGTTTTTATTTTAATAATTCTTCTTTTGTTATTATATTTTTATTTATTTTCTTCTGATTTTTTTATTTCAGTTCCATATCTTAATCTATCTTCTTTGATTAATTTAATGACAACATCTGCGATATGTGGATCAAATTGTGTATTTTTACATCTTTCAAATTCAGATATAATTTTTTCTTTAGTATATGGCTCTTTATAAACTCTCTTTGTTGCCATGGCATCATAACAATCCGCACAACAAATTATTCTTGCGATAAACGGAATGTCTTCTCCCTTTATACCTGTAGGGTATCCTCCTCCACCATAACGCTCATGGTGATATTTAGCACCCTCAACAATGTGTGGAATAGTTGTAATACCATCTAGAATCTTAGCCCCAGCAGTCGTATGACTCTTCATTATTTCGAATTCTTCATCTGTAAGTCTACCAGGCTTATTTAAGATTTCTAGTGGAATAGAAATTTTTCCAATATCATGTAATAAGGCAATATAATATATATTATCTACCTCATCATCACTTAAGTTTAAAGCTTTAGCAATTTCTCTTGAATAGATACCTACACGCTTAGAATGACCATTCGTATAAGTATCCTTGGCATCAATTGTTCTAGCAATTGCTTCTATTGATTCAATAGTAATAGCCTTATATTCTTTTTCTCTTTCAACAGCCTTTTTAGTTCTTCTCTTAATAATCCAGAAGTTTGAGGCAATTATTAGTGATACGACTAATATTGCAATAATAACCCAGAACCATACCTCTTCATAGATATGATTAGGCTTAATTATTGTAATTTCTATCTCATTACTCTTTTGTTCAAATTCATCTAATAAATATGCATGGAATGTATATTTACCACCTCTTAGGTTTGTATATGAAATACTAGTTTGACCATCAGGTAATAATTTATATTCATTATCGATTCCATCGGTTTTATAATATAATCTATGTCCTCTGCTTGGTCTAAATCCTAAAACTGATAAATCAAATTCGATACGATAGCTATTTTTATCAATAGTTATTGAATTATCATAATATCTATTGCCATCTACATCAACATAATTAATATCAATTTTTATTGGAATAATATTTACCTTTGAAACATTAAAATCATATACAAAAATACCATCAGATGTTTGAAAATAATATTTTTGAGATGATTCATCATAATATCCTGATGTGTTACCAACAATTTCTTTTAATCCATTAGTTGAATCATACATTTCGTAATTAATCAATCTACCTTCAGCTAATGATGCTTCTAAAGAATCAGTTATAAAAATTTGATTTTGACTACATATAACATATTTGTAATGATTATCATCTAATTTAATTTTAGACAATTCAACAATAGAGCCTTTTACATAAGGAATTACTATTTCTTTTGATACCGGCTCTCCATTTATGTATTGTAATGCGAAAAATCTACTATTTAGGTTATAATATAATATTTCTCCATCATATAAGAATTTTAAGCTATTACCTTCTACATTTTCAATAGTAGGAATTCCTTCTATTTGTGTAAAATCATCGTTAATTTTAAATAATCCCTTTGATTGATCATATATAATCTCATTATTAGGACCTTTATTAATATATAAAACATTTGATCCTGTATGATAAATATATAATTTTTCTAAATCAAATTTCATTATACCTTTTGAATATCCTAAAGCGATAAAATTATCAAAGGCTCTTAAATCTCTAATCATAGTTATATATTCTAATTTTGTGTCATCTGACTTAGATACAATCGCATTTTCTAATTCAGTTTGTCCATATATTTTAGTACCATCTGTCTTAGGATCATATTCTACTAAACCAATACCATATGCTGCAAAATATATTTTATCTTTATATATTTCAGCATCTCTAAAATCTAATGTTGTTATACTATTATTTGTAGCATATGTTTCAATTACAGGCATAATAGTATTTGGAACTATCTTACTTTGTTTTAAATCATAAGAATAAATTCCTCTTTTTGAAACAATATATAATATATCACCATATTTTTCCATTGCAAAGACATTTCTATCTAATGCTGGAATTTTAGGAAGAGATTGCCATATTGGATCATCAAATAATAAATTCAATAATTGGTTTTTAGTAATTATTGAAACACCTGTTGAACTTACGCTGTGTGATGCAACCCAAAGGTTACCCTCATAATCGATCATAAAATCAATTATTTGAGCTTTATTAACTAAATTATCAGCTAATGAATATTCATGTGTATCAGCGTCAATACAATAAACACCTTTATTTTCGGTACCTATAAATACTGTATTAGTTTTAGGTGAAAATAATGTTATATTGACTTGATCATCAATCATATCATATTGAATATCTGATATTTTTTGTTTTACTAAATCATATCTTAAAACACCTGTTGTTCTAGATATTAATAGAATATCATCATAAATATGAATATCAAGAACTAATCCATCTTCTAAGATTAATTCGTTTTTACTATTATAGATTCCATCTTCATTTGTATAATAGAATGTGTTTCTTTTTACATCTATTGCGATATCATTAATTTTTTTATTTTCAGTACCTGAATAGATGTATGATTCTTGTGTTTCAATATCATAGATAATAACACCTGAAGCTGAAGATATATATAATTTATTATTTTGACTGTCTAACGCTAAATCAAAAAAAGAAATTTTTTCAGTAGTTTCAAATAATTTAATTAAATAGAATTTGTTATCTACAAACTTAATAATTTTATTAGTTGTTAAAATATATAAAATATTATCTTTTTGTTTTAAAGCTTTTACATTTACAATATCATTAGTTTCACCATTTTCTTCAAATGATGTATATGTAACAAATTCATTTGAATCATATCTAACTAAACCAGAATATTGTCCTATCCATACATAACCATCATCAGTTTGACATAGTGCTTCTACGCCTGATACTTCTAGGTTGATTGGAATCTCAGTTTTATCACTTAAATAAGAGTGGGCATCAACTTTTGTTAATGAAAAAGAAATCATCAAGATAAACAAAATGAATGGTAATATAAGAAGTTTTCTTTTCATTAAAAAACCCCCTTTCTTTTTTATAACTGTAATATACAAAGATATTATACCATAATTAAATAAAAAAAAGCACTATAAAGTGCTATTCTTCAAATACTTGAGCAATATATATAGAGATTAGTATGGTATTAGTCCAATAAATCCTAAGAAATTAGCTATAAAAAATACGATAAGAGATATTAAAAATAAAAATCCAAATATCTTTCTTAATACTTTAATTGGGTCTTTTGGATTATCATAATCCTCAACTGATGCGAAATGATCAATTAATAAGAAAAACACATATAATAGAAAAGATAATCCCATTATTATACCAGTAATTATTAGAAATATTCTCATTAATTATTAATCTCCTTATCAATTAGATAATTAATTTCATTACTTAGATTATTTAATAATTGATTGACATAATCTACTAATTCTAAATATTCATCTACAAATGGCATATTTAATAATTCTTCTTTTACCATTTCATATTCTTTTTTGTATTCGTTATATTGATTAATTAAATCAAATTCTCTTGAGGCAACCATCTTTTTTTGAAGATCTTTCATATATTTAAATTTATTGTTAATATCTTCATTGTTTTTAATATATGGTTCTAATTCTTTAAGCCTTATTACTTCAGGTAATTCATTAAAATAATCAATAATCTTATCTTTAGTCTTCAACTAAATCACCTATCATAAACCATGTTTTAGCTTCAGTTATCTTTACATTAACTATTTTACCAATTAATGATTTATCATTAGATTTAAAATGTGTCAATTTTAAATTTGGTGAATAACCACACATCATTCCATCACCATTTTTAGATTCAGCATCTACTAAAACAGGTACAATTTTACCAACAAATCTTTGATGACCTCTTAAATATCCTTCATTTGTTTTTTCTATTAATCTATTTAAGCGATCATGCTTTTCAGCTTCAGTTATATCATCTTTCATCTTTGCTGCAGGTGTACCTTCTCTTGGGGAATAAATGAATGTGAATGCACCTTCAAATTTTGCATTTTCGACAAGCTTTAATGTATTTTGGAATTGCTCCTCTGTCTCATTAGGGAATCCTACAATAATATCTGTTGTAATAGATATATCTGGGATTAATTCTCTTAATCTATTGATTTTAGACATATATTCTTCATATGTATATTTTCTATTCATTATCTTTAAGATATCATTATCTCCAGATTGAACAGGTAGGTGTAAATGTGGCATTACACTCTTACAATCTCTCATTGCAAGCATAGTTTTTTCATCTAAATCTCTTGGATGACTTGTTGTGTATCTAATTCTTTCGATACCAGTTTTATCTAAATCATATAATAAATCACCAAATGTATAATCAGTACCTAAATCCTTGCCATAAGCATTTACATTTTGACCTAATAATGTTACCTCTTTATATCCGCTAGCAACTAATTCTTTTACTTCATTTATTATATCTTCTTTACTTCTAGATCTTTCTCTACCTCTAGTGTAAGGAACAATACAATATGTACAGAATTCATCACAACCATACATAATATTTACCCATGCTTTATGTCTAGATTCTCTAACCTTAGGTGCATCCTCAAGAATTGTACCTTCGTTAGATAATACTTCAACTACCTTAGCCTTAGATAAATAAGCTTGATATAATAATTCAGGTAAATGATGTCTATTGTGAGTACCAAAAATAATATCAACATCGTAAGATTCAATAATCTTTTTAGTAGCATTTTCTTCTTGTGGCATACATCCGCAAATACCTACTAGCATATCTGGGTGTTCTCTTTTTCTTCCCTTTAATTGGCCAAGGACTCCCCAAATACGCTGTTCTGCATTTTCTCTTATAGCACATGTGTTTAATAAAACTACATCACTATTCATAGGATCATCTGATTTTTTATAACCAATTGATTCTAAAATACCTGCCATTATTTCACTATCAGCTTCATTACCTTGGCATCCATATGTAAAAATATAATAATTTCTTCCTTTTCCTAAATTATTATATTTATCATCACTTCTATATCTAATTGTTGAAACCTCAAGGTTTCTTCTTAATTTTGCTTCCTTCAATGAAGGCATACTTAAATTTAATTTATTTTTCATTTTTTTCACCAAAAGTATTATACTCTATATAATTCTTAATTATCAATATTATATTTTTTACTAATTCTAATAATTTTATTACCAGAATCATTTATATCTAAAATAACACCATTTAATACATAATTCTTATCATTACTTACAGCTAAAGGATCAAACATTCCAGTTCTAAATCTTTTTATAACCATATCCTTATCATCACCAATTACAGATAATACCGGTCCACACATACCCATATCTGTGATATAGCATGTATTATTATAAACTTCTTCGTCTGCAGTTTGAATATGAGTATGACTTCCTAATACTGCGCTAACTTTTCCTGAAAAATCATAAAAGAAGGCTTTTTTCTCTGATGTAGCATCTGCATGAATGTCTACGATTATATAATCAGCTTTTATGTTTTCTAATAATCTATCCATGGTTTTAAATGGACAATCAAGTGGTGTATTAGTAAATACTCTTCCTAATAAATTAACGATAGCGATTGTTTTATCATTATATTTTACATATAAAACTTCTTTACCATATTCAGTATTTAAATTAGCTGGTCTAGCAATTGAAGCATCATCAATATATTCTTTTATTTCTTTTTTTGAAAATGTATGATTTCCCATTGAAAAACCTGCAAAACCTAAGGCCTTTAAAGCCTTATAATGCTTAGGGCTTAGACCTTTTCCTTGAGTAACATTTTCAGCATTTGCAAATACAATATTAATTTTGTATTCTTTTTTTATTTCTTCTAAATGCTTTTCAAATATTTTTATTGTATTTTCACCAACTATATCACCAAAATATAAAATACGCATATAAGCCTCCTTCTTAAATAATAAAGAGTGAGAATTCTCACTCTTTAATTATTATTTTGCAACATCAGTAGCTCTAGTTTCTCTAATAACAGTTACTTTAATTGTACCAGGATATTGAAGCTTTTCTTCAATTTGTTCCTTAATTTGTCTTGCGATTGAGAATGTAGATAAATCATCTACTTCATCTGGGTTAACAATTACACGAACCTCACGACCAGCTTGGATTGCAAAGCTTGATTGAACACCTTTAATACTATTAGAAATAGCTTCAAGGTTTTCAAGACGCTTAGTATAATTCTCTAAAGAATCGCTTCTAGCACCTGGTCTAGCACTTGAAAGTGCATCAGCAGCTGCAACTAATACAGCGATAATTGATTTAGGAGCAACATCCTCATGATGAGAAGCTATTGCATCAACAACTTCTTTTGGTTCATGATATTTATTTGCTAATTCTACACCAATTTCAACGTGGCTTCCTTCAATTTCATGATCACATGCTTTACCAATATCATGTAATAAACCAGCACGTCTAGCTAATATCTCATTTTCACCAATTTCAGCAGCAAGCTTACCAGCTATCATTGCAGTTTCAATAGAATGTGATAAAACATTTTGTCCATAGCTTGTACGGAAATGTAATCTACCTAATAGCTTTACTAAATCTGGATGAATTTTACCAATTCCAGTTTTAAATACAGCATCTTCACCCATTTCACGAATAACCATTTCGACATCGCTTCTACATCTTTCGACAACTTCTTCGATTCTTCCTGGATGAATTCTTCCATCAGATACTAAAATTTCAAGTGAACGTTTTGCAATTTCTCTTCTTACAGGGTCAAATCCTGATAAAACTACAGCCTCTGGAGTATCATCAATAATTAAATCTACACCAGTTAAAGATTCAATAGCACGAATATTTCTACCTTCACGACCGATAATTCTACCTTTCATTTCCTCAACAGGTAATGAAACAGTTGTTACTGTTGATTCACCGGCTGTTTCACCAGCATACTTTTGAATAGCTAAAGCTAATACATTTTTAGCCTTTGATTTAACCTCAAATTTAGCCTTTTCTTCTTCATCCTTAATATAAGCAGTGATTTCTTGTTTCATATGCTCACGTACATCATCCATGATGATTTTACGAGCTTCGTCACGCTTAAGGCCAGAAATTTCAACAAGCTTTTGTTCTTGCTGCTTCAAAATTGCTTCAACCTTATTATTTTGTTGTTCTAATTCTACTTTCTTTTCATCAATCTTTTGCTCTTTAGTATTAAGTAATTCTTCACGTCTATCAAGATTTTGACTACGACGATCTAACGTATCTTCACGTTGATTAAGCTTGTTTTCAAGCTCAACTACTACATTTTTTCTCTCCTTAATATCATTTTCAGCAGATTGCTTTAATTCAGTAATCTCTTGTTTAGCTTCATTAATTGATTCTTTTTTCTTTTTCTCAGCTTCAGCTTCAGCATCATCAATAATTTTTTGTGCTTCTGCCTTGCTTAATTCAACTAATTTTTCGTTTTTCTTTGATCTTAAGAATAATACAATTCCAAAAACGAATAAAATAGCCCCAATTACACCAAAAATAATAAGGAGAATATCTACCGCTACAGGTATTTCTAAAAAAAACATTTTAATCCTCCAATATTATATTATAGTAGTATAAACCTACATTTTTTATTATACTTTTTTAAGGAGTATTAGTCAATGAAAAATCCAACATATATAAAATTAAAATTGTATTAATTTAAATATACACTTTATATGCATAATTTGATATAATTATATTAGTTTTTAAGTTTAAGAGGTATTTACAATGAACAAAAGTGAAGGAAAAATTGAACGAACAAAATTTAAATTTGGTAGAAATCCATTAAGTTTTATTATAGTTGTTGTCTCACTTGCAATTATCATTTTTGCTGCAATAACTATATCAAGCTATGTAAAAACATGGAATGATAATAAAGTTACACCATTTGTTTCATCATCAGATGATGGATCAAATAATACCAAATATAAGAATTCATTACCAACTGGCTTTGCTCTTCAAGAGGAAAGTGAAAATTACATAATTAAAAGAATGGATGGAAAAGATTTTAATCTATTTGATTTCAAAATCGAATGTAGAGAATATGGTCAATTAACTAATGGTAGTGCTACATTTGATTGTAGTATTAAAGCAAATGATAATATTAAGGAAAAAGCTAAGGTCTTAAAAGATTTAGATACAAATAAAAGAAACATTCAATTTGCATTCTGCTTTGCTGCTGATTGGGTAGGAATGTGTACATATGCTACTTCTATTTCAAAATATCAAATATCATATACTGCAGAAGATCCTACAACATTCACTAAATCAATTTCAGGATTATCTAATTTTCCACTTACAGCTAATACATTCCCTGTTCCAATCAAGGTTTATACTCCAGATTTATATGTATGCATTACTTTCTCATACGAGAGTGGCGGAGTAAAAACAGAAAATTATATTTTAAAATATACTTATAATGACTATCATGTTGATGGTGTTACTATCGGTGGATATGTAAAATAATATTAATCAATATAGTATAAAAGAGGTTCAAGTAATAAAGCGAACCTCTTTTATATTGTCATCTATATTTATTTAATACTTCTTTTACATATTCTATGTCTAAATCTAATAAAGTTGATATAGTTTTAACATCTGCACCATTTTTATGCATCGTCTTTATATTATTTATTATTGCCTCAGTCTTGCCTTCCTTAAGACCTTCTTTTCTTCCTTTGTCCTCTGCCATTCCAAGTTGGCTCTCGCGTTCAAATCTTTCTCTTTCTCTATTGATGCCTCTTAATACAGCTTTCTCTGATTCATCGAATTCTTTTAACATTTGTGCAGCCTCCTTTATTACTTCTGATTTATCTGTTTCATATATTGTTATATCCTTTTCGGATAACATTTTTAGCGCTCTTTCTACCTCTATTTTACTATTTTTAGGTATTTTTGCAAGGCTTATAAAATATATGGTTAAATCATTGTAGTGCACATTTGTTGAATTATTATATAAATTTATTTTTTGTATATAATCTTTTCCTGGTATTTCATAATTATATATAAATATTACTATTGTCTTTTTATTTTTATATCCTGACTCTCTATATTTATATGATGATGAATGTAGCATACATAAATAATATATTGCTCTATTTATATCATATTCATATTCACCATTTTCATTTTTGTTTTCATTTATTATTTTCTTTTGGGCTTCTATATCTATATTTAAGTCATCTGATATTATTCTTATATCATATGATACTGTCTTAAATGTCAAAATATCCATTTCTTCATTTTCACCTAATTTAATATCTTCTAATGTTAAATTTAAGTTACAGA
>Ga0247611_10002482_pt1 | contig 29663 bp, 23 predicted proteins | sample 177DNAGHGhighgp2_FD_192422 | JGI IMG/M metagenome (GOLD analysis project Ga0247611, IMG submission 192422) | Sheep rumen microbial communities from Palmerston North, Manawatu-Wanganui, New Zealand - 1770 DNA GHGhigh gp2 | ecosystem: Host-associated > Mammals > Digestive system > Stomach > Rumen... | reverse complement strand
TCATTGCAGCAACGTTCTTCGACCATGAGACGGAGATACTCAACTTCTTTGATAACCGATCAACGAATGCTTCGGCAGAATCATTCAACTGTAAAATCAAGACCTTCCGAGCACAACTCAGAGGGGTCTCAGATGTAAACTACTTCCTTTTTAGGCTTCAGAATATCTATGCCTAGACACATAGTTTTACTGCTGATCCCATTTACCTTTGCCAAAAAAAGTACAAGCAAAGTTACCTATTACACTCGGCCACCGGCAACTCCTAAGCGCATATGCTATGATGTCCGCAACGCCTGGCAGAACGTTCGAATCAGCGCAACGGATTCTTAAGAACTACGCCATTCCGGCAGGTCAATTCCGACCCTCATCGCATGACTGAAAACGCCATTGATCACCCTTTGTGCATAAATTTCCTTCTGATGACCGAGATAGTTCATCTCCACCGATTTGCTGTCCAGATCTCCTTCTTGATTTATACCGATAATCACGCAACTGAGGCTTTTTTCAAACGACTGACCTTTCTCTGGAATATGAATCGTCAAGAAGCGATTCTCCCATTGTATAGCCATATTGTCTTTAACAATAGTGTAATGACCTTCCTGTATTTTATCCAAGGCGGTCTCTAATAGAGCCTTCTTTCCGATAGCAAAAGCGAAGTTATTATTAATTTTCTCCGGAGAACGCAAGCAATCACACGATTGGGTTATACACATCAGGTATTCTTCCTCGTCGTTTTCTTGGAATAAATGCATTCCTTTTATTATAAACACATCACCTGTATTGATTCGGTGCTCCTCGCTGTCCTTTGGTAATGAAAAGGACAAAAAACTAACAAGCCGGCCCAACTCCTCTGGAGTGCAGCTATCCTTCATATCATCCTTTATCCAAAGATTAGTCAAGAATGAATTATCCAATTTGCACAATAGATCACTTACATGAACATTGAAGCAATCAACGAGATACTCAATAGCCGTTTTAGGATCCTCCGGATTGATAGGATATCCCAAAACCGAATCGCTAAAACCTCCCAGCCCTTTTCCGACGTAAGCTATGTTTTCAGACAAGACTTCTTTAAACATTAGTGATAGGAGAAGAGAGCGCCAGTTTTTCAGATTCTTCAACTTTAAGCAAAGATGATCCACTAACCGATCCGGGCTAAACCCCTGTTTCCCGGCTCCTTGCTTTGTGACCAAAAAGATTGCGGTATTATCGATTAACAACAAATCCTTTTCAAGAACTTGTACCGTTCGAGGAGAATTACGAATAGCCGATGCGGTATTGGAGAAAGTGGCTATTTCCAATTCAACAAGCAATTCATCAAGTTGATCGGAGTACTTTTTTAAATACCGTTTCGACTCTTTTCGGGACAATTGTCTACATATCACCGAATTGATTCTTTTCCGAGCAGCTCTCCGATTGTCGAGCAAGAGGTTTCCTTGCAAATTATCCCTTACGAATTTCTCCAAAGAATCAATTGTCAAGCTCTCTTGGTTATTTGTCAGAACCTCATCGATATCCTCTTTAATATAATCAATATCTAAACCATTGTCCGCTTTATCCGAAAACGCAGCGTAAAGATTCCTTGCCAAAGGATAAAGATCATCAACTGCAGTGTAAATGACAATAAAACGTATGGGCGAATCTTGCGAGACGGCCCGGTCGACAATTCCGACGACATCCCTTATAGCATCGACACCTTCTCCCTTCAACTGCCAGTCCAATAGCAATAAATCCTTATTTTTCAACAAGGGTAATGCTCGCTCGTTGAAATCCGCTAAATCTTGATACTGGAATAAAGATAGTGTGCAATTCAAATCATGGTGAAAAACACTATATAACTCCGACGAAATATGTAAATGCGCATCCTCCTTTGCGGCCATATCATACGGCTCGACAAACTCATCGTCAATTCCAATGGCGGAATTGATCGACGCTTTTAGAATGTTCTTGATCAACTCTTCGATATTCTCCGTACTCATACTCCTGTCTCCAGTTTAATCACAAAACAAGCACCACCAAGACGATTATACTTCGGATCATTTGTCGCATAAATGTCCATCCCAATAGAACGGAGCGACCTTCTTGCCAAATACAAACCAATTCCCCGGCCATTGCTCTTCCTTGTAAAGAAAAGCGTGAAAATATCTTCCAACAGCCGGTCGTCAATTCTCTCTCCGCTGTTCATCAGAAGCAGTTCCTGGGTGGCAGGATCATAATCGAAATAAATCTTCCTTTCACGAACAGGAACTAGCCAATAGAGAGCATTGTTCACGACGTTGATGAATACCGAGAAGACTACGGATTCTATTGTAAAGAATTTAAACTCCTTGAACGGTTCCGACGACGACAGTTCCACATTCAAATCATCGAGTCTCGAACAATAGAAAGAACGGACATTCTCCAGCAAATAATTGCCGCTGAACTCGGTTCGTTGGCGGCGCGTCGTATGATACAACGGCTGAAGCATCTTGTAATTCGCCTCCATATGTTCGAAGGCGACCTTGATTTGAGCATATGTCTCTGCCACTGCCGAATGTGACTTGGCATAATCGCCGAGAATTCGGATCGAATTAGCCATCCGAGCATACAATACATTCAGTTCATGGTCGATGATTTCCGCCGAGATACCAAGCTGAGCAAGTTGATCAGTGGCTTCCAACTTTTGCTCCAGTGTCTCCTGCTGCTTCTTGTACCAGTCAATCAAAAAATCATCATCCACCTCAAAATCAAGATTTTCCATATGCTCAACAAAAGAGACATACTTGTCGTAAATCTGTGTTTTGATTTCGTCTTTCGATTTAATGATAAAAGAAATAGCGGACTGATAATCCTCTTTCGTATTCAGACCGGGCAGATCCTGAACTGATTGTTTGAATGCTTCCATGAATTCACGCTGATCTTCCTGGAAGGCAGAAAGGAATTTAGCTGAAACTGTTTCAAACCTTTTTCTGAAAGTAGCTGCCGACTGTGAAATTTCCCGTAAAGCAAGAGCATAATTCGTATCAAAATCCTTTTTCAGATTCTGAACGTCAAATATCTCCCGGATACGGGAAACATCTTCTTCGCACTGGATGGCTGTTTGAGAAATGGAATCGTATATACCAAGATACTCGGCGTACTTTTTCTCTTGCATAGAAGAAAGCTTGACTCGCTTGGGCTTGACAAGTTTAATCTCCCTCAATAATGTCTTCCGATCATTCAGTTTCTGGGCGATACTCTGATACTCTTCATAAGTCACATTGAGCGTGCGGGCTTTTTCCTGTAATTGCTCCTTTAACTTGATAATCTCTGATTGAAGTTCCCCAATTCGTTTCCGGTTTTCCTTCAACTCAACATTGAAACGAGCTTTTGTTTGTTTAGCCCGTTTATTCTCCGCTTCAAGAAGACGCTTGTTTTTCGCCTCAATCTCTTTAATTTGTTCTGCCCTCAGAGTTTTGGAGTCGTCTTCCTTTTCTTTCGAATTCGTTGTATAGAAAAAAGACTTGCCTAAATCCACGAATAGAGCAATCAAATCCTTCTTGAATTCCCGGTACGCCTTATTTTCAATCAGCCCTTCGCGTCCAGCCTTATCCACCAAATCTTTGTTACCCGACCTGGAAATAGCAATGTAGCCGAACATATTTCGGTGACTGAAGAAATAGTACCCGGCTCCCTTCGATCGTCTCTCCTCAAATTTCAAGAAATCATAATCCGTCCTGCCATAGGGAAGTACCCTGAACTTGTCGCGATAGATATAAAGGCCTCCGAACTTATCTGTCTTATTAGCCATTGCTGCATACTCTTCAGGACCCAGCAATGAAGACTTTGGCTGCCCCTCCATCTCTCCCAATTCCAAATCAAAAGAGCCATAGGGTGTTTTGCCTGGTAAACGTACCGGACGAAATGAATATGCTACTGTTTGATTAAAAACCCTGATGGTTCCTACGAACAACCCCGTATCGTCCACGTGCCCTTTGATATAATGATCTGCCTTATCAAAATCTTTTCTGTCAAAGAAATCATTTATCAAGTTATAAGGACCTGCAGCATTCACGATATTGAATTCCGTGCTGAAATCTGGACTGTCAATAAACAAGTTATAAATTCCGCTCAACGAGCGTTGGATTTCACTGACGGAATCCCCTTCTTGATCATTAGGATTGAACTCGTCCAAATCCAAAAGCTGTTCATTCGGTTGAAATATGATGAAGGTCGTACCATGATATTCCGCATCCCAGAAGCAAGATAATACTTCTGCAACAATTGCCTCTGGAATTGACAAGTTGTTGATACTCTTCTCAATCGTAGTACAAAGATCCGCTTGCTCGCTCCAAACGTCTCTGTCATCCAGATTGGTCAGCAAAGTCGCTTTCATGTCCCGGAGAACAATATCAAGCAATTCGGAATCAGAAATAGCTGATACCGGAATAGAGACATTGTCTACAAAAAGATTGTAGTTCTCCAGAATACGCCAATCTATCAACAGCGCCTGGCAAACCTGATCTTTCTTTTTTGTCAACATCAGCATAGGAGAACCCAGATAGGCTACAGACAGCCGCCCGATGCCTTTTTCGCCCATGGGAATGCGCTGTTCAAGGCCAAATCGCTCTTCATCCGAATAAAGGGTGACTCCTTTGGCTTTCGAGTCCGTACCTAACACAATCCATTTGTTCAAGATATCTGCCTCGGACATACCGAAGCCATCATCCGATAATGTAAAAACCGGATTTCGAACATCTTTGTAACCCGGTAGATACAGATTGCATTTCAGCTTCTTCGCGTATGCGTCATACCCGTTTTTCCATAATTCGGAAATCGCGGTCGGCAGATCAGCGATCTGCCCTTTCCCCAGCAGATCAACCGCTCTGGCTTTCGTTCTAAACTGTGCCATACTTCTGCGCATATAAGGAATACAACAACTCACCCAGGCGACGTCCATACTCCGGAGGAACGGCATTTCCTATGATTCTCGCATTGGCTCGGATGGTTTTTGCCTTGAAAACATAATCCTTGGGAAAAGTCTGCAACGTAGCACCTTCCCGGATGGAAAGCCCCCTGTCTTCTTCAGGATGTGAAAAGCGGCCGCTGGATGTATTGACAAAATTTGTCGTTATCGTCGCAGACGGGGCGTTCCACCTCAGCCTTCCATAAACGTCCCGGAAACTATGGTCCTTCCCGACATAGCATTTCAGTTGCAACTCCGGGTCATCCTTCCATGCGAGACGGGAGCCGCCGTCATGGGGGACTCGACGTACCCTTTTCAGGTTCTTTTCGGACAGAGCGGTCGTGGTATGCATGAAACTTGAGTCATCAATGTGTCCGGCAGGGATAGAAGGAAAACCCTTGTCTGCTCCGATTACCTCCCGAAGCAATTTCTGCTTCGAATCCTTTTCGGGCAGTCTGACATCAATGTCAAGCCTGGATGCGACAAGAGAGAACCGACGTCGTGTCTGAGGCACGCCATAATAACTCATGTCTACGACTTTGTCCGCAACACGATATCCTTTCTCAACCAAGAAGGCTCTGAATTCCGGATAGACGCTGTCCTCCTTCGACAAAAGTCCCGGGACATTTTCAACCAGAACAAAACCCGGATTATAATATGAAACAAACCTCATAAACTCCCGCAAGAGGTCTTTGGAAGCCTTGGACTTGTCTTTTTGTGTATGAATTATGCTATAGTATTGGCACGGACTGCAACCGACAAAAATGAGTTTATCATCATTTTTACTAACACCAAAATCCTTTTCCAGAATGTCTTCTTCCAATTTCTTGATGTCCGCACAAATAAACCTGCTTCCTTGATTGTTGAATTCATATGTCTCGCGGCACTCTTCGGCAAAGTCGACTCCGGCGATAACATCCACACCGGCTTGGCGAAGGCCGCAGGTCATTCCCCCTCCACCACAAAAGAAATCAATCGCTTTTAATCTGTCAGTCATTGTCCGGCAGTTTAAGTTCGTAAAAATACAAAGTTTTTTATCAAATCGCAATTCGCTTACAAAAGAAAAAATCACCTGTATATTTCGACTGAGAAAGACCGGATGCAGGAACTCAACGGCGACCGCTACTCCGCCAGTACGCACCGCCTCGCCTGGTGCTTCCTCCGTATCGCGATGGTGCTGACCGTCCTTCGGATGATGGACGCCGGAGCGATCAAGGAAAACGTGGAATGTACCGACGCCGACTTCGATGTGACGATGGACATCATCCGGGTTATCTCCGTCCACAACGACTACATCTTCAACGTTCTGGACCGGGAGCGACCAGAGGGCATCGCCGTGGCCGATTCCTACTCCTCCGCGACCCGCAAGACCATCCTGGCGGCGCTGCCCGGCTACTTCAAGACCGACGATATGAAGACGGTGGCGAAGAACGTAGGGAAAAGTCTGCGTACTGTCCGGCGGCAGGTGGCGAGAGCGATCCAGGCCGGCGAGATACAGCAGGTGAAGCACGGAGAATACAAAAAGTTATAGCTTGAAGGCGCCCCGGGCTGCGGTTCGGGGCAAGCCTTTTGGCTTGATTTAACGGAAGTTATATGTTTGTCTTATTCATGGAATTTTAATTTTGAGAGAAAATGCGTAAATTTGTTGGTTTAATGGGATATTATTCCCCAGAGAGAAGCAAGACACCATGGCTAAAATAGTGAATCGTCAAAAGACGTATACTTTCATTGACCTATTCGCAGGCTGCGGAGGGTTAAGCGAGGGTTTTCTCGAGACAGGCCGGTTCAAATCAATAGGCCATGTGGAATGGGAAAAGCCGATGGTTGATACTTTACGTCACAGGCTTGTGTCCAAATGGGGCTTCTCAGAAGACCAGGCAAAAAAGGATGTGATTCTTTTTGACATACAAAAAACCGAAGAACTGATCAACGGAAATTGGTCAAAGGAATCTGTCGAACAATACGGTGATTATAACCACCCGGCCATTGTTAGGAGCGGCCTGAAAGGTCTTGTCGGCAAGAAAAGAGTCGACTTAGTAATCGGTGGTCCACCCTGCCAGGCATACTCGATTCATGGCCGTGCTACGGATAAGAATTCCATGCAGGATGACTACAGAAACTATTTGTTTGAGAGTTTCGTGAAAGTCGTTCAAGCCTTTGAACCAGAGGTCTTTGTATTCGAGAATGTCGCCGGAATATTATCTGCGAAACCTGGAGGGCGCCACGTGACTGAACGTATCTATGAGGCTTTTGAAGCAGCCGGATACGAAATCAGAACTCCTGCCGGTCTTGCCAATTCTGTTTACAACGCCGTTAATTTTGGCGTCCCACAAAACCGTCCGCGTGTGATTATTCTCGGTGTCAGACGAGGCAGCAAGTTTTCTCTTGATAATTTGTATGCTTCTATTTCTGGACAAAAGAGAACCGAACAACCCAAGACGGTCCGTGATGCTATTTCCGATCTTCCGCGCATTTATCCCCTACCGGAGCCGATTAAGGTCGGAAGACAAAGCGTATCACACCAAGTTCAGAATCCCAATCCGCTCATTACTCAACATGAGCCGCGTTTCCACGCCCCACGGGAAGTACAAGTCTTCCGGCAGTGGGTCACGCACAACATGAACCATATATCCCAGCGGGAGAAAATCGATTTCTATCGAGAAGTAACCGGTCATGACACATTGTACGCCAAGTACAAGAATCTGGAATGGGACAGGCCTTCACACACTATCGTTGCGCATTTGAGTAAAGACGGATATATGTTTATACACCCCGATGCTGAACAGGCACGGAGCATCACTGTCAGAGAAGCAGCTATTCTTATGTCCTTCCCTCTCGATTTCGAGTTTTTGGGGTCGACCCCATACTGCTACAAAATGATAGGAAATGCGGTCCCTGTCCTGATGGCTAAGTCCATAGCAGAAGGTTTGGTAAAAGAGTTTGACAAATGAACGTATTAGTAGCTTGCGAAGAGAGCCAGGCCGTTTGCAAGGCTTTCAGACAAAGAGGACATAACGCTTACAGCTGCGACATTCTGGAATGCAGCGGCGGGCATCCCGAATGGCATTTCCATCAGGATGTCCTGGAAGTCATCAAAAATAAAGGTGGCCATCTCGAGAATGGCGAAGATTATTATCTTCCCGAGGGTCAGGAATGGGATCTGATGATTGCGCATCCGCCATGCACATACCTTTCTGTTAGCGGTGCAAGATGGCTTTACCATCCCGATGACGCAGACCTTCCTGTAGAACAGAGACGCGAGCATCCCCACCATCTTGGCCGCAGACAGATGCAGAAGGAGGCAATGGAATTCTTCATGGAATTCACAAAGACAGACATCAAGCATTGGGCTATTGAGAATCCGGTGGGCATAATGAACTCCCACTACAGGAGAGCCGACCAGATTGTCCAGCCTTTCTGGTTTGGGGACAGAGCATCCAAAAAGACATGCCTCTGGTTGCACAACCTGCCGCTCCTGACTCCTACAAATATGGTTGAAGAAGGTGAAAGGGTTGTTCTCTCGAGCGGAAGAAGTCTGCCGAAATGGTATTCCGATTCGTTCAATACACGTATCTCCACAGAGGAGAGAAGAAGACTGAGAAGTAAAACATTCCCGGGTTTTGCCGAGGCATTGGCAGAGCAGTGGGGCAACATAGATGAATTATGATTTTCGTTACTAAATTCCGCGCCAACGATCTCAATCCGTCAAAGGGCAAGCAGATTGAGTTCAACAAAGGGGTTGTAGAATCCCTCTTCGGTTTCACCAAGCCGGAGGAAGACGCCACATTTGTTTGCTGCTCTCTTGCCGCGCCATCCGTGAAAAGTACGATTAAAGTGCATTTCACGCTTAGTCCTGCCAGAGGCGATTATAAAGTGTATCAGAACGCTGATGGAACACCGGACCTAAAGGATTATTTCCTTGACACTCTGCATCTGACATCTGCAAACATAAACGATTACTTTGCTATAAAGAGGACAGGGCCGTCGAAATATGCCTTATTCTATATACCCAGTGGACATGCGGCATCTTCATTCTTCACGTTGATGTCAGCTGATCCCATTCTTTATATGCCCGGAGGAGAGGACAGTGGTAGCGGTGACGATTCAGATGAAGAGAAAGATAAAGGCACTATTCAAAAGATCTTATACGGCTGCCCTGGAACAGGTAAATCTTTTGAGGTAAAGAAAAGGACCGAAGGTCTTGACGGCAAGAAAGCGGTTTATTTCGACAAGGATGGAAAACGAATTGATTACCCTGAAGATGAGACTGAGCGCATAAAAACGCCCAGCAACATTTTCCGCACCACATTCCATCCGGATTATGACTATGCCACATTTGTGGGCACCTATAAACCGCTGATGAAGCGCCCGAAAGGTAAAGAGGATGACGAGACCGTAAAGGAAGAACTCAGCTATGATTTCGTTCCACAGGTGTTTACAAAGGCATACGTCCGTGCATGGAAATCGTGGGAAGATGCTTCACTTGAAGGGAAAGACAAGAACGTTTTCCTGATCATTGAAGAAATCAACCGTGGTAACTGTGCCCAGATATTTGGTGACCTTTTCCAACTGCTTGACAGGAAAGATGGATTCTCTGAATTTCCAATTATCCCCGATGCTGAACTTGGCAAATATCTGAAGGATAAGGAAGTCCCATATGATAGTCTTCGTCTTCCGCCCAACTTCCATATTTACGCGACAATGAACACGTCCGACCAAAGCCTCTTCCCGATGGATTCTGCGTTCAAACGCCGCTGGTCTATGGAATATGTTCCCATCAAATACGAGGGTACAGATGCAGCAGATTACAAACTGAATCTCTATAAAACCGAGTTTGATTGGACTAAATTCCTGCGCTTGGTCAATGCCAAGATTCTCGATGCTACCAACAGCGAGGATAAGCAGATGGGTGAATTCTTCATCAAGCAAAAGGAGATTACCGAAGTCGAGTTTATCAATAAGGTGATGTTCTATCTGTGGAATGATGTCTGCAAGGATCTGTTCAACGCCTCTCGTATGTCGAAGAATTATTTCCTGCGTGATACAAAAGACACATTTTTCACATTCGCCGAACTGTACAGCGGCAGGCACAGAAAGAACCAGCCCGACAAAGGCCCTAAAGACCTCCTTATCGGATTCATGCAGTATCTGGAATCAGAAGCAGAGGATAACCTGAATGACCAGGCCAACGAGCAAGGTTCAGACCCGATGAACGAGGAGCAATAACAGTTTTCTCCAATGCTGGTATACTTTGAGAAACACCCCTACCCCGAGGAAGTGATCAAACCATTCCTCGATGGTTCTTTGCCTGTGGTCAACGAAGACGGCGGCCATCAGGTAAAGTACTTGGGGTATCTGTTTGTCAGCAACTCGAATTATACCGGCCCGGTGTTCATCCTCCCCAAACTGTTTCTTCAAAAGGAAAGTGCGGCCAAGGATGCTAAAGACACTTTACTGGGCTTCCCCGGCCTTTATCCTGAGAAAATATACGACACCGATAAGGAAGAGAATCCATTGGTGGCAAACGGAATGGAGACATTCCTACCGGAGCTGAGCCTTTGGATGTACCGGGCGATGGCGAGATACCTGTACGAGGTGCGCAAAGAGAATGACGAGGAGGCCTGGAAGGAACTGTATTTCGTGACGCCCCAGGATGGATACCGCGACAGGGATTTCCTCAGCACAGCTGTCCGTCTGATGGACTTCCTTGCCGACCACCGGAATCTGTTCACTCAGATAAGCATCATCAATCATTCCGGAAAGGCGGCCGTCGATTGGCACAAGACCGTATCGAAAGATCCGTTCTTTGTTGAAGGGAAACCCTACTACCTGGAACTTCAGGTCAAGGACAAGACAATCAACATCGACGAGGAGCTGATTATCATTTACTACTCCGTCCTCAAGTATCTCAGGGACAAGTTTAAGTTTCCCATTGTTCTCGGTGACATTCCATATGATCTGATGAGCGTATGGGATATTCAGCATTACCTGGACTCCGGTCTCGGAGAGCGGCGTATGCGTGACATCCGCGGCAAATATTTCAGGGATGACCTCAAGTACCTTTGGAAACTTCTGGATTCGTTCTTCACGTTCAACACCACAAGCGACGACCAGAAACCACGCAAGGAGGCCCTTGTCGTCAGCAACTTCGAACGCGTATTCGAACGAATGGTTGACCAGCTTATCGGCAGTCCAAAAGAACTCGCAGAGTTGAAGAATCAGAAGGACGGGAAACTGATTGACCATATCTACAAGGACAAATCGCTTATCGGCGCTGGAACCGAAATCTACTACATCGGCGACAGCAAGTATTACGGTGACAGCAACGAGGTGAAGGGTGTGCCGTTCTATAAGCAGTTTACGTACGCCAAGAACGCCATTCAGTTCAATATCGAGCGCATCAACCTGCAGGGAAAGAAAACGCTCGACAAACTCCGTTACCGCGACGACGAGACAGAGGGATATAATGTAACGCCCAATTTCTTCATCCGGCCTCGAATTCTGTCGAAGAATCTTCGCTGTGACGAGCCGTCACTGCAGTGGTCCGGGAAAAAGCTTGAGCCGAACATACAGTTCAAAGACCGTCTCTTCGACCGTGATACTCTCCTCCTCCGCGAGTACAACGTAAACCTGCTGTTTATCATCGCAGCCTACGGTGCCTATGAGGATTGGACAAAGCCTCTGCGTGAAACGATACGCAAGGATATGATAGACTTCCTCAATGCTAAATACATCTTCTTTGAAATAGTTCCTAAGCCAATTCCCGTAGAAGCCAACGGACATTGGATCATGGATATTCCTTTCCTGGACTATCACCACAGCCGCCTTCAAGGCAAGATATACAAGCCCACGGACAAATCCAAGTCCATGCTCATAGCATATGAACGTGAGACCCCTACAGGAAAAGCAGACCTGAAAGATGCCCAGCAAAACCTTCCTTCATCAGTCGAGGGCGGAATGCTCGGCGACCCCATTACGCTAAAGCCATAGTGACATGTCTGACACATTGACCCCTGCCCAGCGGTCGTACAACATGTCCCGCATCCGTTCCAGGAACACAAGCCCGGAGCGGGCTGTCAGGCACGCATTGTGGCACAAGGGCTACCGGTACCGGCTCAATGACAAGCGCCTCCCCGGCTCCCCCGATCTCGTCCTGCCCAAGTACCGCGCCATAATCTTCATCAACGGCTGCTTTTGGCACGGCCACCGCGGTTGCACGAAGTACGTCGAACCCAAGACGAACGCCGGATTCTGGAAAGAAAAGATAGCCCGCAACATCGCCCGTGACGAACTTAACGCCCAGCGCCTCGATACCCTCGCCTGGACCGTCATCACCGTCTGGGAATGCGAACTCACCAAGAAGAACCTTGACGCCACCATAACGCGCATAGAAGCCGATCTGCAGGCCGCCAAGGCCAAATACGAGCACTACCTCTCCATCCGCCGCGACAACCGCGAATTCGCCCGGGAACAGGCCCGCAAACACCGCGAACTCCTCGCCCAGGTCGAGGCAGAACTCAACCTGCCGAAGAACATCAGTCATTATGCCAAGACGGCTGCGGATTCGGATTTCTGATTCTTTTCCATAAAGATTTTTTGGCCCTTTTGAAGGGCCAGAAAAAATGACTATATTTGCAACGATGATTGTTTGCAATTAGTCATAAACAGCTGTTAGTAAGCCTCAAAACAATAATTCTAAGGGCCAGAAAATGAGAAAGACGATTGAGCAACTCAAATTGATGCGTGAAACGGAGGATCACGTAGAATTCAAGAAAGGTGAACAAGGCAACGTTGCGTACAACGGGGGCAAAAAGACAGACCCTTCAGACAGACGCAAGTGTATTCTTGGCTATGTCACGGCCCTTTGCAATGAGAAAGGCGGTTCGCTGGTCATCGGTATGCATGATTCATACCCTCATAAGGTCATCGGGACCAAGCAGAATGAAGATGGTGTCGGCCTGCTTGAGTCTAAGATCTATAATGATACCGGCATAAGAACAGACATATACGAGCTTTACGAGGACGACAAGCGTGTCCTTGTCATCGATGTCCCCTCTCGGCCCAGAGGGCGAGTCTTCAAGTTTGAAGATGTCGCGCTGATGCGCGTCGGAGAGGAACTGAAACCGATGTCGGATGAGGTTTACCTCAGCATCATACAAGAACAGGAGCCGGACTTCTCGGAGCAGTTCTGCGAGGGAGTCACGATCGATGACCTTGACAAAGACGCAATTGAAATCCTGAAGGATAAGTATGCAAAGAAACAGAAGAATCCTTCCTTCCGTTCTCTGGACAACTATCAGGCCCTCTCGGATTTGGGTCTTGTTTTTCAAGGGAAAGTGACAAATGCAGCCGTGATCCTTGTCGGCAAGAAAGCCGTCATCAACGCCAAGTACCCCCAGGCAAAAGTATCACTTGAATACCGCACGAGCGAATCAAACATCCACTTCGACGCCCGGGAGTTTTTCGATGGCCCATACTATATTATGATTGACAAACTTTGGGCTGCCATCAATTCCAGGAATGGTTCAGTACCGGTCCGAAGCGGCATCTATAAGGATTACGAAATTCCCCTGTTCAATGAAGACGTCATTCGTGAAGCGTTGAACAACGCCATCGCACACCGGGCATATGACATTCAAGGCGAGATAGTTGTGAAACAATATCCCACGCAGATGGTCTTCGTCAATCCTGGCGGATTCCCTCATGGTGTCACCATCGACAATATCCTTTATGTTCAGAGTACTCCAAGAAACAGGCTCCTCGCCGATGTGCTTTCAAAGACCGGTTTGGTAGAGCGTTCCGGACAAGGTGTGGACAACATCTATCTGGATACTCTCTCTGAGGGCAAACCCGCGCCCGACTACAGCAAAACTGATGATTTCTGCGTTACGCTTATCCTCTCTTCCAAGATAGAGGATGCTGCATTTTCCCAGTTCATCAACTCCATTCAAGATTCTCTCCCTGATGACGCAAAACTCAATGTTTACGATGTTTTGACGTTGAATACAATCCGCCAAACCAAAAACCGCCAGTCCCTGGACAAGAAGATTGTTTCGAAGTTGCTTAAAGCCGGATTCATCGAACAACGAGGAAGGACAAGCGGAACCTACTACATACTGGGGAAAGATTACTATGAACTGTCCGGTAAAATGTCCGAGTATTTCACTCTTACAGAATGGGACGAGAACCAGGTTCTGTCAATCGTCGCCTCATTCTTGAAGAATAACAAGACGGGCAGAATGGGCGATTTTGTAAACCTCTTTGTCGGTCACCTTTCCAGAAAGCAGATACGCAGTTATATCGAGAAACTAGTCGAAAGCGGAATGCTTTCTTATGCTGGTGATGGAAAAATGCGGACTTATTCATTAAGCAAAAGATATGAGAGTCAAATCGCATTGATCACCAAGGCTGTCGAAATCGGACTTAATGAAATCAGCCGCCAGGCAAAGGACCAAAAAAATGGCCAATAATCAAGTCGAGAAGGGCTTGTGCACGATGTAATAAGTTGATAATCAATGTTGAAAAAGGGCCAAAAGGTTGTTTGATAATTGCTTCGTTCACTGTGACGACCAATGCTGTCCGTTGAGTAGCCAAGAATTTTCGGCCTACTTGACGAAAATGTGATTTGCAACAAGAATTACGGACTAAACAGGCAGGGCAATCTTTTTGCACGACCTTTGTAGCAATCCCGATGGAAACAATCTTGGTTATCAAGACAAAGACTCTTCAGATGAAAAGAATCCTCTGCTTCATATTTGTAAGGCTCGGCTAATCTTCGAAAGAGGCCCTAAGCTTGTTGAATACCTCCGTCAAGTTTATGATTTCAGGTCGCAGTTCTTCAATCGATTCAGCATCATCATCTCGAACGGCGTTCTCGATTTTCTGAATAAGTGATACCAGGCGGCCGCAGTTACTATCACTCTGCAACGAAGGCCACCAACACTCCGCCGATAAGGATTCTCCACATAAGAACTCATAAAGTACGCCATCTGCGCCATATTCAATACTACATGGGAGAGAGGCGTACACTGCGCTCGAGAATAAATCACTCAACTCGAAGAATACTTCAGAAGAGATTGTGCATCTGCAAGATGTAACTTTTTCCCGGTCTTTTCTCCCTTGATTGCTGACAAGATAGACCAGTTCGTATTTCTTCTTTGCAGGATCATAATTGGATCGAAGGCACGCATTGCCGCCGAATGCACTCCTTGTGATCATCGCGCCTCCCAGTAGCGTATTGGAATACTCTTCTCCTAAAAACAGGCTGTCCAATGCATAGTAATGGTTATCTGCCCGATTGATAATCCTGGGAGTAGTCCCAAGCCGTATCTGCGCTGAGAGAGAGAAGACGCTTGAAAACAGAAGGGTTAATATGAAAAGAGGGTGTTTCATTTGCAGATGCAATCTATCGCGGTGAAGATAGCCATATTTCTACACTTCTCCAAAGCGTGGTGCGACAACGGTGCGATGAAATTGGATAAAAAAGGGCTCCCAGATACCTGAGAGCCACTTAATACGGACTCTTACATCATTTCCACATACGTCCGTCCTGCGGGTACGCTGATTCCAGTGCTGGACTAGTAATATATATCGACCTTCCCGTATCTGTGCGATGAAATGACACAGAAACAGCCCCTTTGGCGCAGGTGGAGGCTCTGTGTGGTGCAGGTCTCATGATCTTTTGGCGCAGGTGCGGAAAAAGGGTGGGGGCTCAGGGAAAAAACACACCTGCGCCAATGCGGGGAAGAACGGATGACCTCTGAGGACGAGATTCCGCCGGCCGGGGGCCGTCGCTATCTCGATGCCGCCCGCGGGGGTCCAGGCAACCCATTGATTTACAGCCGCCGGGCCTGACGGCCCTTGTGGCTGTTTTCGTGTTCGTCGTCCGGTGAGCGAGCTCCCCGTCCGCCGTACACGAAAACAGCCAGCTGCTAACGCAGCCGGCTGTGAATCAATGTGTTGCGGAGAGGACGAGATTCGAACTCGTGGTACGGAATGACCCGTACGTCGGTTTAGCAAACCGGTGGTTTCAGCCACTCACCCACCTCTCCGGGAGCCATTTGGCGAAACTCCGTCACAAGGACGGATTGCAAAGTTACGAAAATTTTCCTCAGTTGCAAGCGTTTTGTTCAAAAACGGGATGCAGAGATCGTTGTTCGTGTATTTTCGTGGTAGAGGAGACGTCCTTGAACACATCTGATGCGTGCGGGAGGGCGGCGTCGAAGGCGCGAATAATTGTATGCCTCTGATGCCTACGAAGCGGCCGGCCACCCTGCCCGGAGGCTTTCCCCCTACGGCACAATATGCCCGATACCCCGCAGCCGCTCCTTGACAAGATCCAAAGGAACTTCCCGAGGGTCGCGGCGGCGGGCAGCGGCGAGGGCGGCGACCACGCCCGCGGCCTGGCCCATGCCCATGCAGGAGGCCTGGACACGGAGGGCGGAGTTGGCGCCGTGGTCGCTGGAGACGGCGCGGCCGGCCACCAGCATGTCCGGAACGCCTTGCGGCAGCATGGCGCCCAGCGGAACGGCTCCCTTCTTTTCCGGCTCGTGGAAGACCAGGCGGGCGGGCTCGCCGGCGCGGTGTTCGTCCACCATCCAGTAGGACCAGGAGAGTGCATCCTCCGGTACGGTTCCGGCAAGGTATTCATCCTCAGTAACCGTCTTTTCGCCCACGACGCGGTAGGTCTCGCGCACGCCTACTTCGGAGGCACTATGCGTGACGGAAACGTTTTCCAGCCCCGGCTGCCGACGGATAAAAGCCAGGACACGGTCGCGTGTCTCGATGCCGCGCCGGTTCGTTTCGGCCCGTGCTTCGGGGGTGGAATTGTCTGCGAGGGGCACGTAGCAGCCGGAGCCGCCGCCCTTGCGGATGAACCAGGACATGCCCACATGGACGTCCGTGGGGAGCATCTCGCCCCGCTCCACGGCCTCCCGGTAGGCCTGGTTCACGGCAGCCCAGTCAAACTCCAAACCTTCGGAATCCAGCCAGAAGAAGAACGAACCCGGCTGGCGGGATTCGTCCGGCTCCCGGACACGCCGGGCACCCGCGAGGGCCGCGACTGTCGCGCTCCCGGTCGCATCGACCACCTGTCTTCCCGTGACAGGGCCAGTCTTCCAGCCGGAACGGACACGCCGGACCTCCGTCACCTCAGTCCCCAGCAGCAACTGTACACCGGCCTTCCGGAGGGTTTCCTCCGCGACGCGGGAATAGACGTCCGGGTCCACATGGACACAGCTTTCCATCCAATGGTCCGCCTCCTGCCTGGTAAAGTCCGGCAGGGTTCCGCCCGCTTCGGCGACGGCGGCGACGACCAGGTCCCAGCCCGGTCCGGCGATGATCTGCTTCCGCCAGGCATAGAACAGGCCCATGTCCACAACCTCCGCCTGCACCGTGGTCCCGCCGATGCGCGTGTCTCGCTCCACGAGGGCTACCCGGGCCCCGGCTTCCGCCGCAGAGAGCGCCGCGCCGATTCCGGCCGGCCCGCCGCCCACGACCACAACGTCATAAACCGGCTCCGTACAGGCCTGGAAGAAGATTGCCCCGGGCAGGATGAGGCCCAGGGCAATCGATAAGTTGATGCGTTTTTTTCTGCCCATAGGCAGTGTTTTACCACTCGTAACCGACGAACTCGATGTCGTTCTTGGCGCGGCTCAGGAGGGACTTGTCCGTGATCTTGCCCATGTTCTCGCGGACACCGGCGGCGTCACCCTGGCGGGCGGCGATGATGGCCTTCAGGTAGGTGACCTTCTGGTCCTTGCAGTGCGCGGCGTTCTTGGCCTTGGTGAGCTGGTCGGTGAGGATGTAGGCGAGGACGGTGTTGTGGCAGCAGCCGTTCACGTTGGCCAGGGTCTTGGCGGCCTCCTCATACTTGCCGGAAAGGATCTGGACGATACCGAGGTTCTTCACGGCGTCCGGGGTGCCGGCCTGGCGGAAGAGCTTCTCGGCGGTGGCGTAGTCCTCGTTGCGGAGGGCGATGATGCCCTTGGCGTTCTGGAGGTCGGCGTCGTTGGTGTGGACCTTGGCGAGAGCCTGCTCGGCCTTGTCATTCTTGTTCTGGCCCAGGTACAGGGCGGCGAGGTTGAACTGGGCGCGGTCGCTGCCGAAGCGGCTGACGGCCTTCTTGTAGATCTCTTCCTTCTGGGCGGCATCCTTCACGAGGGTGGCGGTGCGCAGGAGGGCTTCCTCGTCCAGGACGTCGGCGTTGTTGTCCAGGAGTTTCAGGAGCTCTTCAGAGGTGTAGTTCTGGTACTCGACATTGGCGATGAGGCGGGCGCGGCGCAGTTCCGGGAGGACCTCACCCTTGAGGGCGGTGAACACCTGGGACATGTTGCGGATCTCGCTTTCGCGGACGGCCGGGTCGCTGTACATGGACAGGACGCGGAGAATGAGGTCCTTGTCCTGGATGTCGGACTCACGGACGAGCTGCTGGAAGCCTTCCCAGTCCTCACCGAGGGACTTCACCTCGGGGTTCTGGGCATTGTGCTTCTTGGCGAACTCGTTCCAGGCCTTGCGGGCGGAGGCGGAGCGCTTGTCAGCCAGTTCGTTGTTCTTGCGCTCGGGGCCTTCCGGGGAAGCGTAGGCCAGGATCTCGGTGCTCTTGATGGAGGTGCGATCGTCGGCATTGATCTGGTCGATGGCGGCCAGGAACTCACGGACGCTCTGGCCCTTGAGCTCGGACTTGCGGACATCGGCGCTGTTCACCAGGTACTTGATCTGCCCCTCGGCGGTGGAGGTGATGACATCCTGGTAGGCATCGGCCTTGGGGGTGATGAAGCCGGCGCGCTTGACGAGCATGTAGGTGGTGTTGGCGCCGTCGGCGACCTTCTTCACCGGGAGGTTGACGGCCTTGTCACCGTAGCGGGCGACGCCGCGGAGTTCGAGATGGCTCTTTTCCATGCCGGGGACATAGTCGAAGTGAAGACGCTCGGTGACGGTCTGGCCGGCGGAAGAGACCGCCTTGTAGTTGTCCTTTACCTTCTCGCCCTGGTAGATGATGGGGGCCATCTTGGCCTCGCCGCCTTCGTACACGATGACGGGGGTGACTTCAAGGATGGCCTTCGGATGGAAGTAGTCGGCCGGATAGGTGACGGAGACGACCGGGTCGATGGAACTGTCCACGACCTCAAGGACACCGGGTTCGCAGGTGACCTTCACGTTCTCAGCCAGCTTGGCCATCTTTTCGATGGAAGCGCAGGAAGCGGCAGCCACGATCATCGCGGCGGCGGCAAGGAATTTAAGGGTTCTGTTCATCATATATGAGAATTTGATATTGTTTGCTTAGAATGCAAATATACTATTTTTTTAGTAATTTTGCAGGACTATGGACTTACAGGCACTGAAAAACAAATACGATATCATTGGAAACGACCCTGCATTGAACCAGGCGCTGGAGACGGCGGTGAAGTTTGCGCCGACGGACCTGAGCGTGGTCATCCTCGGCGAAAGCGGTGTCGGCAAGGAAAATTTTGCAAGGATCATCCACCAGTATTCCCCCCGCAGGAACAACAGTTTCTTTGTCGTGAACTGCGGCGCCCTCGCCAAGGAGCTCGTGAATTCCGAACTCTTCGGCCACGTGAAGGGATCTTTCACCGGCTCCACGGAGACGCGAAAAGGCTATTTCGAGGATGCCAACGGCGGCACCCTTTTCCTGGACGAGATCGCCGAACTCCCGCTGGAGTCGCAGGCGCTCCTGCTCCGGGTGCTTCAATCCGGGGAATACCGGAAAGTCGGCTCCAATAAAGTGGAGCATACCGATGTCCGCATCGTTGCGGCGACGAACGTGAATCTGTACGAGGCCGTAAAACGGGGCAAGTTCCGGGAGGACCTGTATTTCCGCCTGAGCGCGGCGCAGATCCGCATCCCCGCCCTGCGCGACCGGAAAGACGATATCTACCTGCTGTTCCGCAAGTTCACCTCCGATTTCTCGGAGACCAGCGGCATGTGCAAGATATCCCTCAGGCCGGACGCCATCCGGCTTCTCTCTTCTTACCGCTGGCCCGGCAATGTGCGTCAGCTCATGGGCTTCACGCAGGCCCTGACGGCGCAGGTTTCGAGCAAGGTGACCCCCACGCTCCAGCGCATCGAGCTGAGCGCGCAGGAACTTACTCCTTTCATGCCGATGGAAGAGGGCGAGCCGATCCCCGTGGTCTTCGACGGGGGAGCGGCGGCCCAGGGCACTGGCGCCGGCACCCCGAACATCGACCTGCAGCCCATCGTGAAGGCGATTTTCGACCTGAACCAGCGGATCGACGACCTGGAGGCCCGGGTGAACCGCCGTCAGCTGCCGCCCCCGCCGGAGCCGGCGGCAACCCGTCCCGAAGAGGCGGAGTGGCAGGGCGCGGGTTTCGCCGCCCCCACCGGCCGGATCGTGGACATGGACCCGGACGAGCAGCCCCAGCAGGACGACCGCTCGCTTTCCCTGAAGGAAAAGGAGGCGGAGATGATCCGCCAGGCCCTCGAGAAGCACCATGGCAACCGCAAGCTGGCCGCCGAGGAGCTGGGCATGTCCGAGCGCACCCTGTACCGCAAACTTCCTGACGAATACCGCAAGAAATGAGAAAGTTCCTCGCCATAGCCGCCGCGGCGGTCCTCGCCGTGTCCTGCGGGATCTATTCCTTCACGGGCACGAACATCCAGCCCGACGTGAAGACCATCACCATCCCCTTCGTGGAGTACAAGGCCCTCCGGGTGAATCCCTCGCTGTCCAATGAACTCACGGAGGCCCTTCAGGACAAATTCCGCAAGCTCACGAGCCTGGAGCAGGTGGATGTGGACGGGGACCTGGAACTTGTATGCGCCGTAACGGGCTACGACGTGAAGGCGACCGCCGTGACCGCCGGCGAAGTCGCCGCGCAGAACCGCCTCACCATCACGGTCTCCGTGGATTTTTCCAACCGGAAGTACCCGGAGGACGACCTCTCGAACAAGTCCTTCTCGGCCTACGAGGACTACGACTCCACCAACTCCCTCGACGCCGTGGAAAGCTCCCTGTGCACGACCATCATCGAAAAGCTGGTCGAGGATATCTTCAACGCCACCGTCGCCCAATGGTAAGTCCCGGTTATATCGACCTCGGTTCCCTGACGATGGATGAGCTCGCCGGGGTGGTGCACCTGTATCCCTGGTTCGCATCGGCCCGGAAGGAGCTCTGTGCCAGGATGTCCCGCTCCGGCGGTGACGACTGGGGGACGGAGCAGTATGCCCAGGAGGCCCTGTACATCGGCGACCGCCGGAAGGTCGCCGACCTTGTCCGTGCCGGCCGCAAGGCCGACTGTGCCGACAAGGACGCCGGCGCCCTGATCCGTTCCTACATCGACCCGGTCCCGGAGGCCGATGCGGAAGGGGAGCGCGAGGTCCATGTCGTAGGCGGGGACTATTTCTCGCAGTCGCAGTACAGGAATGTCCGCCGCTCCGACGACAACATTTTCACCCGTTTCGCCGGGAAACCCCGTACCGACGGTGCCCGGGAGGACAAAGGTGCCACGGACCTCGCGGACCGCTACGCCACCGAAACTCTGGCCCGGATCTTTGCCGAACAGGGCTGCGTGGAGGAAGCGCGCCGCATTTATTCCCGTCTGCTTTTGGATAATCCGGAAAAAAGTGCTTACTTTGCATCCCTTATTGACAAATTGAATTAAAGATATGAACGTAGCTTTCACCATCCTGGTCGTCCTGATTATCCTTGCGGCCATCCTGCTGATCGTGGTCGTCCTCCTGCAGAACGGCAAGGACGGCGGCCTCGCCACCAATTTCACCTCCGCCAACCAGGCCCTCGGTGTGCGCCAGACGGCCACCATCCTGGAAAAGGCCACCTGGTACCTGGTCGCCTTCATCCTCGTGCTTGCCATCGCCAGCACCCTGATCCTCTCCCACGGTTCCCAGTCCAACACGAACGACTCCGTGAGCACAGAGATCCTGAACCAGGCTGCTCCGGCATCCGAGGCTCCCGCCTTCCCGGTGGATATCCCGCAGACCGATCCGACTGCTAACTAGCTGGTTGGTGAGCCTGTCGAGCCACTGACAAATTGTCAGTCTCCCGGCTAAAGGAATAAAGTTTGACGATAGCCGTTTGTCCGTAGCGGGCAGACGGCTGTTGCTGCATAATCCCGCCACCGGATAAAAAGGAGATGAATACTATGGCAAATAACAACGAAAATTCCTTCCTGCAGCGCTTTGCAGTGAACCTGAACGAACGGGCCTCCCAGGGCAAGCTGGACCCGGTCATCGGCCGCGACGACGAGATCCGGCGGGTGCTCCAGATCCTTTCGCGGAGGACCAAGAACAACCCGATCCTGGTGGGTGAGCCCGGCGTGGGCAAGACCGCCATTTCGGAAGGCATTGCCCAGAACATCGTGTCCGGCCATGTCCCGGAGAACCTGAAAACCAAGCAGATCTATTCCCTGGACATGGGCGCCCTGATCGCGGGTGCGAAATACCAGGGTGAGTTCGAGGAACGGCTCAAGGGAGTCGTGAAAGAAGTCGTGGATTCCGCCGGCGAGATCATCCTGTTCATCGACGAAATCCATACCCTGGTGGGCGCAGGGCGTACCTCCGGCGCGATGGACGCGTCCAACATCCTGAAGCCGGCCCTGGCGCGGGGCGAACTCCGTACCATCGGCTCCACCACCCTGGACGAGTACCAGAAGTATTTCGAGACCGACAAGGCGCTGGAACGCCGGTTCCAGATGGTGATGGTCGATGAGCCCTCGCCTGCGGAATCCATCGCGATCCTCCGGGGTCTGAAGGAGCGCTACGAGAACCACCACAAGGTCCGGATCGAGGACGATGCCCTGATTGCGGCCGTGAACCTGTCGCACCGGTACATCACGTCCCGGTTCCTTCCGGACAAGGCCATCGATCTTGTCGATGAAGCCGCGTCCAAGCTGCGCCTGGAGATGAACTCCGTGCCGGAGCCCATCGACGAGCTGAACAGCGCCATCCGGCAGAAGGAGATCGAGAAGGAGGCCATCAAGCGCGAGGGCGTGTCCCTGAAGATGGAGAAGCTGGAGGCGGAACTCGCGGAACTGAACGCGAAGCGGGACGACCTCATGAAGCGCTGGAACGAGGAGAAGGACATCCTCGCCGGTCTGCAGACGGCCCGCCAGGAGATGGAGGATTACAAGATCCAGGCGGCCTCGGCCGAACGCGCGGGCGACTACGGCAAGGTCGCGGAGCTGCGCTACGGCAAGATGGTCGCGACGCAGAAGACCATCGACGAGCTGTCGGCCAAGGCGGCAGCCATCAAGGATCCCATTGTCACCGAGGCGGTTACGCCGGAGGATATCGCGGAAGTCGTCGCGAAATGGACCGGTATTCCCGTGAAGCGGATGCTGGAGAGCGAGAAGGAGAAGCTCCTCAGGATGGAAAGCGAACTGCACAAGCGGGTCGTGGGGCAGGACCGGGCCATCCAGGCGGTGTCCGACGCCGTCCGCCGCAACCGCGCGGGTCTTTCCAACGAGAAGCGCCCCATCGGTTCCTTCCTGTTCATGGGCACGACCGGCGTGGGCAAGACCGAGCTGGCGAAGGCCCTGGCGGAGTTCCTGTTCAACGATGAGAACATGATTACCCGGATCGACATGTCCGAGTACCAGGAGCGGCACACGGTCTCCCGGCTGGTGGGCGCGCCTCCGGGATACGTGGGCTACGACGAGGGCGGCCAGCTGACCGAGGCCGTGCGTCGGAAACCGTATTCGGTGGTCCTCCTGGACGAGATCGAAAAGGCCCATCCGGACGTGTTCAACGTGCTCCTGCAGGTCCTGGACGACGGCCGGCTTACGGACAACAAGGGCCGCACCGTGGACTTCAAGAACACCATCCTCATCATGACCTCCAACGCCGGCTCGGACATCATCCAGAGCTATATGGAACGGCTTCCGGAAGTGGATGGCGTGAATGTCCAGGCTATCGCACAGCGCCGCTCCCTGCTGGAAGAGTGCAGTGCCAAGGTGCTTGACGTGCTGAAGATGTCCGTCCGTCCCGAGTTCCTGAACCGGATCGACGAGATCATCATGTTCGACCCGCTCTCCAAGGCCGATATCCGCGACATCCTGCACATCCAGATGGACGACCTGCGGCGCAAGCTGTCCGAGAACGGCATCACGGTGGATTTCACCCCCGCCTTCGAGGATTACATGGTGGAGCACGGCTACGAGCCCTCCTATGGCGCCCGTCCGATCAAGCGGCTGATGCAGCGGGAACTCGTGAATCTTCTGGCCAAGTCCATCCTGGACGGCACCGTCCACCGCGATTCGACCATTACCGTCGATGCTGTCGGCGGCCAGATCCTCCTGCGGAACTGATCCCGGTCAATCGGACGCCCCTGTCATCCCGAGCACCCCTTGTCATTCTGAGCGAAGCGAAGGAATCTCCTTCGTTTCGCGTTTTTTTTCGTACCTTTGCCTTCACTGAAACCAAAACTTGAAAGAAAATGGGTATGTTAGACGGAAAGGTGGCCCTCGTCACCGGTGCCGCAAGAGGCATCGGCAAGGCCATCGCACTCAAATTCGCATCGGAAGGCGCGGATGTCGCCTTCACGGATCTCGTGATCAATGAAGCGGCGGAGGAAACCATCTCCGAGATCGCCGCGTACGGCCATAAGGTGAAGGGCTACGCCTCCAACGCCGCCAACTTCGACGAAACGCACGCCGTCGTGGAAGAAATCCTCAAGGACTTCGGCAAGATCGACATCCTCGTGAACAACGCCGGCATCACCAAGGACGGCCTTGTGATGCGCATGAGCGAGCAGCAGTGGGATGCGGTCATCGCCGTGAACCTCAAGAGCGCCTTCAACTTCATCCATGCCGTCGTGCCGGGCATGGCCCGCCAGAAGGGCGGTTCCATCATCAACATGGCTTCCATCGCCGGCCAGATGGGCAATCCCGGCCAGGTCAATTACGCCTCCTCCAAGGCCGGCCTCATCGCCATGGCCAAGTCCGTCGCCAAGGAAATGGGCTCCCGCGGCATCCGGGCCAATGCCATCGCCCCGGGCTTCATCGTCTCCGAAATGACGAACGCCCTCCCCGAGGCCGTCCGCGACGAGTATATCAAGCAGATTCCGCTGCGCCGCGGCGGCACTGTCGAGGAAATCGCCAACACGGCCCTTTACCTCGCCTGCGACCTCTCCTCCTATGTGACGGGCCAGGTAATCGCCGTCAACGGCGGTCTGTATTGCTAAGCAAAGTGCTGCCGGTGGCGGGAAATTCGGGCCACCGGCAGCGAAAACATACCGAAAATGCGCCCGGTGGCAGGAAAAAGATGCCACCGGGCGCACTCGTTTACATCAGATAGGAGAGATGGGCCTACAGCGACTTCACCTTCAAGTTCCGCCAGCGGACCTTGATGCCGCCGCCGTCATGGATCTGGAGGGCGATGCGGCCGTTCCCGGCGCCGATCTTCGCATCGGTGAGGTCCACCATGGGCTCGCCGTTGAGCCAGGTCTGGACGCGGTCGCCCTGGCAGAGGATGCGCATCGTGTTCCACTCGCCTTCCTTGAGGATATCTTCCTTCTCGTCGGGGATCTGGATGAGCCAGCCCCGGCCGTAGGATTCGTAGATGCCGCCGGTATCATGGCCCGTCTGCGCCACTTCCACCTGCCAGCCGCTTACCGTGGTACCATCGACCGTGGAGCGGATGAAGACGCCGGAGTTGCCGTTGGCCTCCTGCTTGAACTCGAGGGAGAGGTCGAAGTCGTTGTAGTACTTCTCCGTGGCGAAGTAGCCGTAGCCCTTGTCAGGGCCGCTTTCGCACACCAGGTTGCCTTCTTCATCGACATACCAGAGCTCGGTGCCGTAGTTCACCCAGCCGGTGAGGTCCTTGCCGTTGAAGAGGACCTCTTCCGTTTCCTTAGCGGGTAACTCCTTGATTTTCACGTTGCGGAACCAGGCGGGGTAGCCGTGGTCCTGGAGGCAGATGACCCCGCGGCGGGCGAGGCCATACTCCGGGGCGTTCTCCCATTTGCCGCTGTTCTTGCGGGCGTACCAGTCGGGAGTCCAGGCGTCGAACTCCACGGTGACCTGGCCGTTGAGGAGGTAGGTGACGTGCCCGTTGTCGAAGATGATCTCGGACTGGTTCCACTCCCCGGCAGGCTTCAGGATGCGCTTTTCGAAATCGGGGACGTACATGGCGTAGTCCACGGCGCAACGCTGCCAGGGCTCGAGGACGTAACCGTCGTTCATCTCGGTAAAGTTCTCATCGTCAATGAGCTGATACTCCGGGCCGGTGACATAGGGGACGGTGTACTGCGGGCCTTCCACGACATGGTAGAGCATGCCGGAGTTGCCGCCCTTGGAGATCTTCCATTCCCACTTGAGGTCGAAGTTTTCATAGATCTTGTCCGTGACGATGTAGCCGTGGGCGTCGTCACCCTTGCCGGTGGCCTTGATGGTGCCGTCCTCGACAATCCAGGATTCGCCCACAAGGGCGGTTTCGTTGAAACTGCGCCATCCGCTGAGGGTAGTGCCGTCAAAGAGGAGTTCCCAGCCGTCGGCTTTTTCCGCCGATGTCAGTGTGTTTGGTTTGGGAGCGCAGCAGGCTGCCATCAGCACTGCTGCCAGAAGAAAAGCAATCCGTTTCATAGTGTGTTTGTGTATTCCTCAAAGATAGGAACTTTCCGGCAGAATATGTCCGAATCTTTTGCTAAATTTGCACTCCTTAATGATCAGACACCATGTCCAGCCACATCCGAGACATCAACCTGTGGGAAAGCGGAGCGCTCAAGATCCGCTGGGTCCGGGACCACATGCCGCTTCTTGACGACATCGAGAAGGAATTCATCACCACGCAGCCGTTCAAGGGACTCAAGATTGCCCTGAGCGTGCACATGGAGGCCAAGACGGCGCGCCTGTGCCTGTGCCTCGCCGCCGGCGGGGCGGAAATGTATGCCACCGGCTGCAACCCTTTGTCCACGCAGGACGATGTGGCTGCAGCGCTGGTTCACGAGGGACTCAACGTCTTTGCCGTCCATGGCGCTACCATGGAGGAGTACGAGGACGACCTGCGGCGTGTGCTGGAGGTGGGCCCGAACATTATCATCGACGACGGGGGAGACCTGGTGACGCTCATTCACAGGGAGTTCCCGGAGCTGCTGCCGAATGTGATCGGTGGCTGCGAAGAGACGACGACGGGTATCCTGCGCCTGAAGGCGATGGACCGCGCGGGGAAATTGACCTTCCCCATGATGCTCGTGAATGACGCCGACTGCAAGCACCTCTTCGACAACCGCTACGGCACGGGGCAGAGCGTATGGAACGGCATCAACCGCACGACGAACCTTATCGTCGCGGGGAAGGATGTCGTCGTGGCGGGCTACGGCCTCTGCGGCAAAGGAATTGCCATGCGGGCCAAGGGCCTCGGCGCCCGGGTCATCGTCACGGAAGTGGATCCGGTCAAAGCCCTCGAGGCAGCGATGGACGGCTTCCGGGTCATGCCCATGGCCGACGCCGCCCCCCTCGGCGACCTCTTTGTCACCGCCACGGGCTGCAAGGACGTGATCACGCCCTCGGAGCTCCTGCGGATGAAGGATGGAGCCATCTGCTGCAACGCCGGCCACTTTGACGTGGAAGTGGATATCGCCTGGCTCCGGGCCCATGCCGTGGAGCACCATCCGGCCCGGCAGAACATCGAGGCCTACACCCTTGAAAACGGCCGCACGGTGTATATCCTGGGCGAAGGCCGGCTTGTGAACCTCGCCGCGGGCGACGGCCATCCGGCGGAGATCATGGACATGTCCTTCGCGATCCAGGCCCTCAGCGCCCGGTATCTGGTGGAACACCGCAGTGAGCTCGTGGGCAAGCTCCACAACGTCCCTGCGGAGATTGACCGGGATGTCGCTTCCCGGAAACTGGCTTCCTGGGGCGTCCGCATCGACACCCTTACCCCGGAACAGCATCTTTATATTTACGGCGAATAATGGCACTCATTCCGATTTATTGGTGGAACAAGGAAGTCCATAACTTCCGCATCTCCCAGGACAAGTTCTCCAAGCAGCCCTGGGCCAACGGCGTCGTCCTCCTCGCCTGCGTGGTCGTGGCGATGCTCCTGGCGAACCTGCCCTTCACGAAGCACCTCTATCACGATTTTCTGGAGACGTCCATCACGATGAACATCAAGAGCCCGGGCGGAGCCATCGACTGGGTATTCCCGCACGGAATGACCGTGGAGAAGTTCATCAACGATATCCTGATGGTGGTATTCTTCTTCACCGTGGGCCTGGAAATCAAGCGGGAAGTGGTGTGCGGCGAGCTGTCGTCCTTCAAGAAGGCCATCCTTCCGATCATCGCGGCTTTCGGCGGCGTGGCGGTCCCGGCCCTCATCTATACCCTTGTCAATCACGGGACGATGGCTTCGAGCGGCTGGGGCATCCCCACGGCGACGGATATCGCCTTCGCGGTGGGGATCCTGTCCATCCTGGGCGACCGCGTGCCCGTGTCCTTGAAAGTCTTCCTGACAGCCCTTGCCATTGCCGACGACCTCATCGCCATCCTCGTCGTGGCCATCTTCTATGGAGGAAAGATCAACCTGTTGCTGCTGGGGATGGCTTTCCTGGTGATCGGCTTTGTCTTCCTGATGAAGCACCTGGGTGAAAAGCGGACGGCCTTTTACGCCATCCCGGCCATTATCGTGTGGTTCCTGTTCTACTACAGCGGCATCCACGCCACGATGACGGGTGTCGTCATCGCGTTCCTGATTCCGATGGAGGCCCGCTACAACCAGGCCAAGTTCCACCGGCGCGCCCGGATCCTGTACAACGGACTCCTCGAAGCGGAGGCCATCGCCACGAAGGAAGACTTCCCGAACGGCCCGCAGCGTCACTATCTGCGCCATCTTTCCGGCCTCACCAAGCGCACCGTCCCGCCGTCCTACCGGCTGGAGCACAAGCTCAATCCCTGGGTCAACTTCCTGATCATGCCCGTCTTCGCCCTCGCCAACGCCGGTGTGGAAATCACCGATCCGTCATACTTCAACGTGTTTGCGTATGATGCGAACCTCGGCGGGGTAGGCATGGGCATCTTCCTGGGTCTGCTGCTCGGCAAGCCCGTCGGCATCACCCTCGCCTCCTGGATCGCCATCAAGAGCAAGGTAGGCGAAATGCCCGCCAAGTCCACCTGGCCCATGCTCTTCGCCGTCGCCTGCCTGGGCGGTATCGGCTTCACGATGTCCATCTTTGTCGATACGCTTTCGTTCGCAGGTCCCGACATCCCGGCCGAAATCACCCAGCACCTTCGTGACGCCGGCAAGATCGCCGTCCTCATGGGCTCCCTCTGCGCCGGCATCCTGGGCTCCGTCCTGATCACCTTCGTCCACAAGATCCAGGCCCGCAAAGCTGCCTGAGGTTCGTTGTTTCGGGTCCCGGCCCGGCTTCCCCGCGACCGAAAACATTAAAAAGCATACTGAAACAACACAAGTTATCCACAACTTGTGTTGTTTTTCGTCTATGTGCGCTAACTTGCCACATGGGTTACCTGTCATTCTGAGGAGACCGAAGGTGTTTGTTACCATCATTCTGAGGAGACCGGAGATTGTTGTGTTACTGTCATTCTGAGGAGACCGGAGGTGTTTGCTGCTGTCATTCTGAGGAGACCGAAGGCCGACGAAAGAATCTAAATAATGGATCGCCATGCCCTTTTATCTTCGCGCCATCCTGGACCTGTTTCTTCCCCGCGAATGCCTCGCGTGCGGGTGCCGCCTCGGCCTTCGCGAGCGGCACCTGTGCCTTGCCTGTGCCGCCGACGTACCGTAC